>VFQP010000713.1_pt1 | contig 55788 bp, 69 predicted proteins | sample 3512351 | NCBI WGS metagenome assembly VFQP01 (sample SAMN10412372, study PRJNA504923) | tailings metagenome | isolation source: Relicate 1 Philex TSF1 revegetated site | place: Philippines: Tuba, Benguet | collected 2017-08-29 | reverse complement strand
TTTAGAATTCGGAAAGAAAAACATAATTTTTCTTGTTTTTTTCTATTTTGTTTTATCTCTCACATATATAGTATAAAAACTCCTTTCATTTCAATCTTCCTTTTTGGTTTTTAAATTTTATATAAAGGATTGCGGAGTAGAGCAGTTGGTTAGCTTGTTAGGTTCATGCCCTAAAGGTCGTCCGTTCGAGTCGGACCTCCGTAATAAAAAATATTTTATTCTAATTAAAAAGAAAATGGTATGAGTTTTCTCCTAGTGATCAGGGCGTTTTGATGTTTTTCATCGATAAAAGCATGACTCCTTTTCTTAAACAAATATTTGCAACAGTTTTTTTTTTTAAAATTTTTGAAATAACCCTCGATTTCTTTGGAATGGAAAATTTATTGTTTTCCAATGAAGAAATTGCAATTGCAATTTTATTTTATTTGTTTGTATCCAATGTAAAAAAATCTTTCGGATCTGATTTATTAAGAGGTTTATTAGAAAAAGGAGAATATCTCCAGGATCTTCATGAACGTTTTGCAAAAGAAAAATACATCTATTTAGAATCAAAAAAAAGAAATTTTTTAGGAATGAAAAAAATGTCGAAAAATTTTCTTCTTCCAAAGGAGTTTTTTGAGGTACAAAAGATAGAACAATTTTTTAGAATGGAACAGGCTTTTTTTGAAAAAATTCTTCAAAAAGATATTCATCAATTTTATCAAAAAGAGCTTCCTCAAGTACAAATGTTTTCTCGTCAAAACCTTGAACTTGATAATGTTTCATTTTTAAAAAATATTATTCACAGGGTATGTACTTTTTCTTATATATATACATCAAGAAAAAACGATTCTACGTATTTTTCAATAAATGAATAGGATCGACTTATTCAAATTTATTTTCTAACTTTTAATAAATTATGTATGATTTTTAACAATATTATTTATTATCTTTGTTTTCAAATTTATATTTTTTATGGCTTTTGTTTGAAAAGTTATAAGTATATAAAAAGAAAAACTTTTTTTTGTTTCTGGTTCCTACTGGTTTTTGTTGCTTTATTTTAGTATGTTTTTTCGGAGAAAAAAATAAAACGTATATTAAAAAAACAAGTTTCAACATGTTTGAAGGAGCAAAACTTATCGGTGCAGGATGTGCAACAATCGCATTAGCAGGAGCTGGTGCAGGAATAGGTATTGTTTTTGGGTCACTTATAAATTCTGTCGCACGTAATCCATCTTTAACAAAACAACTTTTTGGATATGCTATTTTAGGATTTGCATTAACAGAAGCCATTGCGCTTTTTGCCCTAATGATGGCTTTTTTAATTTTATTTGTTTTTTAAAAAACAAGTAAAATTAAAAAAACTTTTTACGTTCAATCTATAGAAAAAAAGTCCCCTTCGTCTAGAGGTTAGGACGTGGACTTTTCGAGTCTAAAACGCGGGTTCGAATCCCGCAGGGGATAGGAATAAGGGAACTTTTTTTGTTTTCACTAATCAATGACAAACCTATGAATTTCTATTCTCTCAAAAAGATGCTGTTTTTTTTTTCCCATTCTGCAAGACTTGAACTTGCAACCCACAACTTAGAAGGTTGTTGCTCTTCCATTGAGCTAAGAATGGTAATGAAACTCTATTTTTATTTATATAAAAAAATGGTATTTAGTAAAATTCCTCGTTTATTTTTTTCTGAAAAACTCCAGTAAATTTGAGTACTATCAGTAATATTTTTTAAAATCGATTCTTTTTGATTTTGGAGTACATGTAGTCCTTTATTTTTAAAAGAATCTTTTTTTTTTTCAAAAGATGCTATTCCATCTAAAAATTTTTCACCATGTTCCCATAAAATAGTATTATGTTCAGATCCTGTACTTTTTGAAGAAAATAAATTTTCTGATTTAAGAACCGGGGTTTGTTCAATCTTATATATTTTTTCACGAAATAATAAGGTACGAGCTATTGTCGGTAAAAAATATTTCGAAAGTATAAAAAAAGTAATAAAAAAAACGAACGTTGTCCAAAAATATTGAGAAAAAAAAGAAACAATATCTAATTGTGGCATATTTATTTTTAAAAAATTCGATTTAAATATATTATCTTTATTAAAAAGAATAATATTTTATATTTTTTTCTTTTAGAGATAATTTTTTTGAAGAATCTTTTCTTTCAACATTCGGATGAAAAATTTCCTTTATTTTTCCAGGAAATTTTGTGGGAATTTTTTTTGTAATATCTCGAATATCTTTTAAATTTTTTTTTCCAATTCCATCTATTTCTAAAAAAATTTCACCTTTTCCTATACGACAAAGCCATTCATAAACTCCTCCTTTTCCTTTTCCCATTCTCGATTCTGTTCCTTTTTTCGAGACAGGATAATTGGGAGCAATGGTAATGGTTACACGACCCTTTCGACGAAGACATCTTGTAAATAATCTTCGAATAGCTTCTAATGTTTTCGGATGAATATAAAGATTTTCCGATGATTGCAACGCATATCGTCCAGAAGAATAAATCAGAAGATTATTTTTCTTTGGGTTATGAATATTTTTTTGATATTTTCGAAAACGTTTTCGTTGTATTGGTTCCATTAATAAGTTGGTGTGTATGCATCAAATGCAAGAAGAATGGCAGCAACAAAAACAACCCAGGCAAGGGATTGGGGAAGATAGACTTTCCACCCTAATCGCATAAGTTGATCATATCGATATCGTGGAAAAGCTGCACGAATCCATATAAAAAGAAACAAGAAAAATGCGATTTTTATTCCAAACCAAAACATTGGAGGAATCCAATGCAAAAAAAAAAAATCAAAAGGTGGATACCATCCACCTAAAAAAAAAATAGTACAAAGAGCACTCATAACAATCATATTTGCATATTCTCCTAAAAAGAATAAGGCAAACCCCATGGAAGAGTATTCGACATTGTATCCAGCAACAAGTTCAGCTTCAGCTTCAGGAAGATCAAAGGGGGCTCGATTTGTTTCAGCTAAAGCAGATATAAAAAATAATAAAAGAAGAGGAAATAAAGGAAGGAAAAACCAGCCATCCTTTTGCGCCTCAACGATTTCACTTAAGTTTAGGCTTCCTGCAGGGAGTAAAACACAAATTAAAATAAGTCCGATGGAAACTTCATAGGACACCATCTGGGCTGCGGATCGAAGAGAACCTAAAAAAGCATATTTCGAGTTACTAGACCATCCTGCTGTAATTATCCCATAGACTCCAAGAGAAGAGATCGCAAAAAGATAGAGAAGTCCAACATTACAATCTGATAGAACAATCCCTTCTCCAAAAGGAATGACTGCCCAAGAAACTTGACTACAGAGAAAAGTAGCAATGGGCGCAAATAAAAAAATAACAAGATTTGCATTACTTGGTAATAAAGGTTCTTTCACCAATAATTTTAAACCATCTGCTATTGGTTGAAACAATCCAAAAATACCAACAACATTTGGTCCTTGACGTCTTTGTATGGATCCCATCACTTTTCGTTCTCCTAAAGTTAAAAATGCCACCGCTAAAAGCAATGGTATTGTGGATAATATTATTTTACATAATGGTGGAAATATTGCAAAATTCATTCGGGTGAAAAAAGTCTATTTTTTAAAAACCCAAGAAAAGAAACAATCTCATAAAAAAAGAGAAGAAAAAAAGTTATGTACAATTGAGTAAAAGGATCTGGTGGTATAAAAAATGAAACAAAAAGAATAATTCCAATCCAACTATATTTTCTTCCGATATATTTCTTCAAATAAAAAAGAAAGAAAAAAGGAATAGGAAAAAAAAATATATGTTGTATATTTTGAAGGAGGGAATGTATTCGTATTTCCGAATGAATGGTATATAAAAAAGTCTCGACACGCTGCTCTAAAAAAAAATGGAATATTTGAATATATATCATAAAAAATAAAAGAAGAAAAAAAAAGTAAAAACATCCTCCAAAAAATCCTAAAAAAAAATATATTTTTTTTTTGCTTTTTTTTATTAAGGGTAAAAAAAAACTACAGAGTTGATAAAATGCATATGGTAAGTTTATTAAAAAAGCAAAAAAAAAATTCAAAAAAATTATTTGTGTAAATAATTCACTACTTTCAGTAAAAATAAAATTTCTTTTATAGGGAAGAACAAGAAGGTAAAGCAATTCGTATGAAAAAAAATAAAGAAGGAATGTAGTGCAAAGAAAACTCCAAATATAATAATATATCCGTTGTAAAATTTCTTGTAAATAGTAGGAGACAATAACTTTATTCATCGAATTCAATTGAATAGGAATGTCACGTTCTCTTTGGAAAGGGCCGTTTTTTGACAAAATTTATCCGCTTCCCAATAAAACAGAAAAAAAAATTACATCACGACGATCGATCATTCTTCCAAGAATCATAAAAGAACGAGTTCTGGTTTTGAATGGAAAAAAATATCAAACAGTTTTTATTGATAAGGAAATGATTGGCCATCGATTTGGAGAATTTGCGAATACTCGAAGAAAAGGTATACCAAAGAAAAAAGGAAAAAAAAAAAAATAAAATTATGGAATTATCAAGCGCTTTAACCTTTGCTACTTTGCTTTTTTTATTAGGAATTTGGGGAATATTTTTAAATCGAAAAAATATATTAATTATGGTCATGTCCATAGAACTGATGCTTCTTTCCGTGAATATTCTTTTTATTTTTTTTTCGATAGCCCTTGATGATCTCCTTGGCCAAATAGTCTCTCTTTTCATATTAACTGTTGCTGCAGGAGAATCCGCAATTGGTCTTGCACTTTTAGTTATATATTATCGTGTGCGTGGAACAATTCGAGTCGAATATATTAATTTAATTAAAGGATAAAAATGAAAAATAAAATTTTTTTAGATAAAAAAAATCGACAGGAATATAAAAAAAATTTTTTAAAGCGATTTTGCGAAAAAATTTTAAAAGAAAATGTTTTTTTTGTTAAAAAAATAAAACTACAAAAATCAAAAGGAAGCAAATCTAGAATCCGAAATCTTTGTATACGTACTGGAAGAAGTCGAGGTGTTGCTCGATTTTGTCAATTATCAAGAACCCTTCTTCGAAAGTATATTTCTGAAGGTAAAATTATGGGATTTTCGAAACGAAGTTGGTAAAAAACAAAGTTCCCGATGAAATTTTACAGGGTATGTAGCTCAACGGTAGAGCATCTCGCTTACAACGAGAATGTTAGTGGTTCAAATCCACTCGTACTCAATATAAAATTCGAGTTTTTTTATAAAAGAATCAATTTAGAAATATATTTTTGAAGGCTCTCCGAAAAAGAACACCTTACTTCACACTTTTGATAGCTGGTAATTCTTCAAAAGTATGAAAAGCAGGGGGGGATGGAAGAAGCCACTCCAATGTTGGCGAAATTTGTTTTTTTTCTTCAAATCCCCAAGGATTTTTTCCACAATTTTGAGAATTTGTTAAAGTTAAATAAACAACAAGAAAAAAGAATAATCCACCAGTTACAGAAAGATAACTTCCATAGGATGCAATACTATTCCATCCAGCAAAACTATCTGGATAATCTGGAATACGACGAGGCATTCCTGCTATACCTAAGAAATGCATAGGAAAAAATGTAATGTTTACACCAAGAAAAAATATCCAAAAATGTATTTGTCCGAATGTTTCTGGATACATTTTTCCAGTAATTTTACCTATCCAATAATAAAATCCGGCGAATAATGCAAAAACTGCACCCATGGATAAAACATAATGAAAATGTGCAACAACATAATACGTATCATGTAAAGCGATATCTAATCCAGAATTTGCTAACACAACACCTGTTAAACCACCGACTGTGAAAAGAAAAATAAATCCAATAGCAAAAAGCATTGGTGTTTGGAATGAAATCGATCCACCCCACATTGTTGCGATCCAACTAAATATTTTAATACCTGTTGGAACTGCAATGATCATTGTTGCAGCAGTAAAATAGGCTCTTGTATCAATATCTAAACCAACGGTATACATATGATGAGCCCAAACAATGAAACCAAGAATACCTATACTCATCATAGCATACACCATTCCAAGATATCCGAAAATAGGTTTTTTTGAAAATGTTGAAATAACATGACTAATTATTCCAAAACCTGGTAAAATTAGGATATATACTTCTGGATGTCCAAAAAACCAAAAAAGGTGTTGATAGAGTACTGGATCTCCACCTCCCGCTGGGTCAAAAAAAGATGTATTAAAATTTCTATCTGTTAAAAGCATTGTAATACCTCCTGCTAACACTGGTAAACTTAAAAGTAGGAGAAATGCTGTTATAAGAATTGACCAAACAAAAAGAGGAAGACGATGCATTGACATTCCTGGTGCGCGCATATTAAAAATAGTTGTAATAAAATTAATAGCACCCAGAAGACTGCTTACTCCACTTAAATGTAAGCTGAATATCGCACAATCGACGGATCCCCCGGAATGACTACTAATAGAACTTAATGGTGGATAAACTGTCCAACCAGTTCCTGCACCATATTCCACTAATGCAGAACTTAAAAGAAGAAGAAGGGATGGTGGAAGTAACCAAAAACTAATATTATTTAAACGAGGAAATGCCATATCCGGTGCACCGATAAGAATTGGGACAAACCAATTACCAAAACCTCCTATTAAAGCTGGCATAACCATAAAAAATATCATTAAAAAGGCATGTGCCGTAATAATCACATTGTATAATTGATGATTTCCATTTAATAATTGATTTCCTGGTTCTGCTAATTCCATTCGAATAAATAATGAAAAAATAGTTCCTAAAACACCAGAAAACGCTGCAAAAATAAGATAAAGGGTTCCAATATCTTTATGATTGGTTGACAAAAACCAACGAGTGAAGAATTTCATTTTTATAAAAAAATATGAAAATATTTGGAATGAAAGGAATAAAAACTTTTTTATAAAGAAGGGTGTCTGAAAAAATTAAAAAAAATTGTATTTAAAAAATTTTTTTTTGAATTCTTTCAAACCATATACATACCTTTCATAGACGAGGGAAGGCTTTGGCTCTCCGAGTCTAATCGACTCGAACTGTTAAAAAGTGACTTTGTGGTAGTCGGCAGAAGGCTTCTGCAATGTTTCGTGATTTTTCAAATATTCGACCTTTTTTATTTTTTCCTCAAAAGAAGTATAAATAAAATGAAATATTTTTCCAGTTGAGTTCGGCATGGGTTCATGGCTTTTTTATTTCAATAGGATCGAAATTTTATTTTTGATGGTTTTTTAATTAAAAAATTAAAAACTTTTTTTATTTTTTTCCTATCTCTTTAAAAGAAAAATACCGAAAATATTTATAAAAAAGTATTTTTTTTAAAAGAAAAATACTTTTTTTGTTCTCAAAGAATCTATATTTTAAAAGAAGTTTATATCGAATACGTGGTAATTTTTTTTTTAAATCTTCATAAAATATTTTAATAGGATAGTTTTTAGTTTGGGTTTGGAATTTGTATTGAAACATTTCTCCTGGTTGACAAGAAATGGAAGGGGATAAAAGAAGGGAACCATTATGAAACATACGTTTCTGATGCATTTCATTTTGTATTTGTGATATATTTGAAAACATTCCAGTTTTTTTCCATAACACATCAATTTTTAATTCACAAAGAGATAAAGCGTATTTTCCACCCTTTTGTAATTCATTTTTCAATTTTTTTTGGTTTTTAATACCATAAAGTATCAAAAATTTTTTTCTTTCTTGAAGACTCTTATAATAATGAGAAACTTTTTTATATATTATAAAAGGTGTTAGAACATGGGAAGACGCTTGTTCTCTAGTAAATAGGAAAAAAAATTCCCTTTTTTTGGATAAATTTTGTATTAAATCATATCTTTGACCGTGGGAAAGGAACGACTTTTTAAAATCCTGATTGAGAAACTCCTTTCTGATTCGGATTTCTGAAACCATTCTATAGGTCATTTTTTGTTTTTTATCATTTTGTAAAAAATAATAATTTTGTTTAAAAGTTGGAGAGAGAAAGAGATTTTTTTTTAAATATCTCAAATGCTTTATACTTGCCTGTAAAGGTCGTTTGACATTTGGTATTATTTTACGTTTCGGCCATATTAATTTTTTAGAAAGCCAAATATTTTCTGGATAGGGTTCTTCTAAAAAAAAATACAACTGTCTTTTTTTAAAATGCTTTTTCATAAACACTTTTAGATTTTTTTAAATTTTTTGAGTACGGATGGAATTGAACCATCGACCAGCGGATTAAAAGTCCGTTGCTCTACCACCTGAGCTACATACTCTTTTTATTTATTTTGTCCAATTTGTAACAAAAGCGTCGAAAAAATTTTTTAATGCTTTGTCTGTATCAGTTGTTATACTTTTTTCTTTTTGAATGGAAGAAAGAATATTTTTATCGATATGTTTTCGAATAGCTTCTTCAAAAGCAGGAATTTTATTCGATTCCATTTTATCACAATATCCTTTTGTTCCAGCATAAAGAATAACAACTTGTTCTTCCAGTGGAATTGGTAAAAATTGTGGTTGTTTTAAGATTTCCGTTAATCGTCCTCCTCGATTTAAAAGATATTGTGTTGCGGCATCTAAATCCGAACCGAATTGAGCAAAAGCGGCAACTTCTCGATATTGCGCTAATTCAAGTTTTAAAGTTCCAGCAACTTGTTTCATAGCTTTCATTTGTGCTGCAGATCCAACTCGACTGACTGATAGTCCAACATTAATCGCTGGACGAATCCCTTTATAGAAAAGTTCCGTTTCTAAGAATATCTGTCCATCAGTAATTGAAATAACGTTTGTTGGTATATACGCAGAAACATCACCTGCTTGTGTTTCGATAACTGGAAGAGCAGTTAAAGAACCATTTCCCCAAGCTTCTCCCATTTTCGCAGCACGCTCTAAAAGACGCGAATGAAGATAAAAAACATCTCCAGGATAGGCTTCTCGTCCCGGTGGGCGTCGAAGTAACAAGGACATTTGTCGATATGCCACAGATTGTTTACTTAAATCATCATAGATGATAAGACCATGACATCCATTATCACGATAATATTCTCCCATTGCACATCCAGTATAAGGAGCAAGAAATTGTAATGGTGCTGGATCAGAAGCTGTTGCAGCAACAATTGTTGTATATTCTAATGCGCCAGCACGATCTAATATTTGTACCATTTGTGCAACAGTTGATCGTTTTTGTCCAATAGCTACATAAACACAATAAAGTTTTTTACTCTCATCGCTATTTTCATGGGCTGATTTTTGGTTTATTATAGTATCAATTGCAATAGCTGTTTTCCCTGTTTGACGATCACCAATAATTAATTCCCGTTGCCCTCGACCAATAGGTACAAGACTATCAACAGCTTTTATTCCTGTTTCCATTGGCTCGTGAACCGATTTACGAGATATAATTCCTGGTGCTTTGACTTCGACACGTGATCGTGTCACGTCTTTTAAAGGACCTTTTCCATCAATAGGATTCCCTAATCCGTCCATAACCCGTCCAGCAGTTCCTCGACCAACAGGAACATTGACGATAGCTTCTGTTCGTGTAACCAAGTCTCCTTCAGAAATTTCACTATCATTTCCAAAAAGAACAATACCTACTCGATCTTCTTCTAAATTTAAAGCCATACCACGAACACCTTTTTGGAATTGAACCATTTCTCCAGCACGAACTTGTTCAAGTCCTTCAACCTGAGCAATTCCATCACCAATTGTTAAAACTTTTCCAGTCCCTATAAAGTCATTTTCTTTATAATTTTTGAAGAAACTTGACATTTTTATGGAAAAACTTTTTTTAAATATAATACCACAAAAAAAATAAAAAAACAAAAAAAAGATTGAATGATTCTAGAACTATAGAAAAAAATAAAAAGAATTCTTCAAAAATTAGTACGAGAAAGCACTTCTTTTACAAGATCCTAACCTCTCGCCTATCATGTGATTTTCTTTCACAATTTTTCGAATTCTTTAGAAAGATATTGCTTTATATATTTTTTGTGTAACTTTTTTTAAAGAATGACTTCCCACATCTGATGATTTCAGCGGTTATTCATTTAAAACGTAGCTATCCAGCCTTGCACTTGGCAGTGCAACTGGTGAACCAGGGGTTTTATATTCTCGGTCCTCTCGTACAAGAGAATATTCTTTTCAATTACACACATCTGAAAAAGATAGGATCCGTACTGTCTCTCGACGTACTAAACCCAACTCACGTACCGCTTTCATCGGCGAACAGCCGAACCCTTCGAACCTTCTTCAGCTCGAGGATGCGATGAGTCGACATCGAGGTGCCAAACGACTCCGTCGATAAGAGCTCTTGGGAGTCATCAGCCTGTTATCCCTAGCGTACCTTTGATCCGTTGATCGAGGACGTTTCCACACACTATCCTCGGGTCACTATGGCCGACTTTCGTCCCTGATCGACTTGTTGGTCTTTCAGTCAAACACTCATTTACCATTATGCTTCCATACCCATTTCCGGCGGGTAGGAGAGTATCATCGCACACTTCCGTTACTTTTTAGGAAGTGACCGCCCCAGTCAAACTACCACGGAGCCACTGTTCCCAATTGGGGTAGAAAAAAAAAAACGAAAGGGTGGTATTACAAGGGTTTCCCTGGAAGGGCTCCCACCTCTCCTATACAATCAAATTTTTTTTTCAGTAACTCCATATAGTAAAGGTGCATAGGGTCTTACCGTCTTTTTTCAGAGTCTCCGCATCTTCACGGAGAATTCAACTTCACGGAGTCGATGTTGGAGACAGTTGAGGAGTCGTTACACCATTCATGCAGGACACTAATTAGGTGGCAAGGAATTTCGCTACCTTAGGACCGTCCATTCCTAAAAACGTTCATTTGCTTTTTTTTTATTCTATCATCAACGAGGTAGTAAAGTAGCAAATGGGGAGGGTTATTCTTTCTTAAAGAAGATAGCGTTTCTTTATAATAACCTCTTCCCCTCCCTATCTCTAGAGAGATCGGACTTTCTCATCACTTTTTTTCAGAAAAAAGTGTTTGGCGTAAAGTCTCTGAGGATTCTTGAAGATTGAATTGTTTAATTTTTTCTTTATTTTTTAATAAAAAATGTTCTGCTCGTTCAATAATATATTCCTTTGAAAAGGTTTGAGAATTTTGAAAGAATTCCTTCTGGGTGATTTTTAGAATTTCTAAAAGATCTTCAAATGTTAAAGTTCGATGACGATTGAGAATATTGTTTATTACTATAAATTGAGAAAAATCTGAACGTTTTTTTTTCGATAAAAACCCATAGGTTTGAAAAAAAGGAATAATTTTTTCTCGTATTGCGTTTTTATTAGTTACTTCAAAGACCCAAAATCCATCTTTTCGAAAACGAATTGTTCCACATTGAAGAGAGGATTTTATGAGAGCTAATATCTCTCTTTCTTTTTGAGAAATATTAAAAACTGGTGTAATTTCCCATCCCAAAAAATAATCATCTCGGGGTCGAAAACGAACATTAAAACGACCTTCCCCATCAGAAAAACCAACAATATATCCTGCTTTATATTTTTTCATTTTCAATTACTTCAAATCTTTCCTGCTGATTGTCTCGCGTATTAATAAAAGAATAATTAATACAAAAGCACCATTGTTACGCCTTTTATATATTCGAAAAGATCGTAGATGTTTTTTAACAAGATATTCCAGCATATAGCCAAATTTTATAACTCCAACGGATTTTTTAGAGTTACGGCCGCCGTTTACTGGGCATTCAACAAAGAACATCAAGAGTTTTCAAGATATCCTTTCCCTTATGTATCCAGCACCGGGCAGGTGTCAGACCCTATACTTTGTCAAAAAACTTTGCAGAGTCTTGTGTTTTTATTAAACAGTCGCTCCTCACCTCTTTTATGCTACCAAATTTGGACCTCCATCTTCCGAAGTTACGGAGTCAGTTTGCCGAGTTCCTTCAACACCGTTCTCTCCATCCTCTTTATTTGTTCAACGAGTTTACCTGTGTCGGATTCTGTACGGTTTTTTTTCTATTGTTTTTTCCAGGTGAAACCTTTTATATAAAAAAATGAAGCCAATTTTTTTTTATAAGGAAGGGTCACGTCACAATGAAAAGAAGAAAAAATAGTCTCCTTGAAAAAATATTCCCATCTCTTTTCTTTTTCAAGAAAAAGATTAGGGACCGGCCGACTCTCTATCGATTATCGTCTTAGAGAAAACAGGAAACCTTCGAGGATCATGTTTTTTTTCATGATTTTTGTTACTGATGTCAGCATATTCACTTCTGATTTCTTCGTTTTTTCTCTCGAAAAAACTTCAACGAGGAACAGAACGTTCTGCTACCAACAATTATTTTTGTAATAATTGTTTTGTTTCTTCGGTAGATACCTTGTGCCTCGTTACATTTTCAGTTTCATGAAAAATATTCAGGGAGCATTTACGCTTTCTTTTAAAGGATGGCTGCTTCCAAGCCGACCTACCAAATAAAAACCTTTCATTGAAACTTTTCCCACAAAGATATCGTTTCAGAGACCTTAGAATACAAGCTGGGTTGTTTCCCTTTCGACAAGACTCCTTGGCGAACCTTGTCTGTCTGCTTTTCTTTAAGAATTGGAAATTCGGAGTTTGTACAGGGTCAGTAAGGCTTTGGGCCACCCGGAATTCCGAAGAATATCCCTGTAAAGTGCTCTACCTTCCGAATCTCTTTAGAAAAACGCTCTACCTCAATAGATTTCGCAGAAAACCAGCTATCTCCGAGTTCGATTGGCTTTTCACCCCTAGCAGAAAGTCATCTCCGCCTATTGCAACAGACGTGAGTGCAGTCCTCCAATTCGTTTTACCCAATCTTCAACCTGCTTTCCACTAGATCACTCGGTTTCGGGTCAAATAAATGAAAAAAATAGTATGTCTCCATCTACCGATTTAAACAATCTTCATTTATTTACTCGCTGACCCATTATGCAAAAGGTACGCCGTTACTCTTTAAGAAAAAAAATAGGTACAGAATGACAAAACTCTCGAAAGACGTCGTTTCATTTCAAATTCTAGTTTTTTTTTCAAAAAAAAGCCTCGACTGCATGGATGTATCAAGATTCAGAAAAATACTTTCCTTCACAGTACTTGTTCACTATCGGTCAGAAAAGATTCCGATCCCTTTGAGGGTGGTCCCCCATTCTTCAAACAAGATATGTTTCTCGTTTTACTCATTTTCTCTCTCTATAAAAATTCCTACAGGGCTCAACCTTCTTTGGCATTTCTTCTGAAATTTTTTACAAAAAGATTTTTTTAGGATAGTCCAATTTCGTTCACCACTACTTTCAGATTCTCGGTTGATTTTTTTCTTCAGATACTCCGATGTTTCGATTCTCTGAAGGATCTTTTTTTTTTCGTTTTCACGAATAGGGAAGTTCTATCGTATCAGATATTGTTTAGGCACCCTTGATAGAACATTTTCGTTTATACACGCCCTAGCTTTTCTGCCTAGTCTTTCCCTCGATACCTGTTTTTTAAATAAAAAATGTATTTATAGGATAAAAAACGAAGAAATCCTGTTTTGTTTTTTAATTAGAGATGTTTGGTATAAATATGAAAAATACGAAATAAAAAAAAGTATTTGCTGGTTTTGTTTCTAAAAAATAGAGCTCAGACACTAGAAACAAGGGTTCGACTTGAATAGATGACCTTTCGGACATGAACCTAACAAGCTAACCAACTACTCTACTCCTCTACTCCGGGAAATTTTTAGAACCAATTTTTTTTATGAGTTGGTTTTCAATTTCTTTTTGTTTTTTTTGAGTCTTGTAATAAAAATAAAGATTCATCTTTTATTTTTTCACTCCAACCGCAGGTTCCCCTACGGTTACCTTGTTACGACTTCGCTCCGGTTACCCAACAGTGCTTGAAGTTCCTCTCAAATGCCCCAGAGGAACATAAGTTAAGGAATACTCCTAGGTTCCATCAAATTCCCAGAGCGTGACGGGCGGTGAGTACAAGGCTCAGGTACAAATTCACCGTGGCGTGCTGATCCACGATTACTAGTGATTCCACCTTCATGCTCTCGAGTTGCAGAGAACAATCCGCACTTCGATGACTTTTGGGGATTCCTTTTACATTCTGTAGAAGTGCCTTTTGTAGTCATCATTGTAACACATGTGTAGCCCATTTCATAAGGGTCATGACGACTTGACATCATCCTCACCTTCCTCCAATTTCTCATTGGCAGTATCAAAAGCATAGAAAACACTCTGGGGATTTTCCAAACCTTTGAAAAGGGTTTCGCTCGTTTAAGGAATAAACCAAACATCTCACGACACGAGCTGACGACAGCCATGCAACACCTGTATACTTTTTTCTTTTTTCAAGAAATCTTTTGTATATGTCAAGAAATGGTAAGGTTTTGCGCGTTGTTTCGAATTAAACCACATGTTCCACCACTTGTATGAGCCCCCGTCTATTCCTTTGAGTTTTAATCTTGCGATCGTACTCCTCAGGCGGGAGGTTTGACGCGTTCGCTTACTCGATAAATTCTTTTATATGAAATATATTTTTTCTCAAAGAATCGATCGAGCAACCTCCATCGTTGATTGTGTGGACTACAGGGGTTTCTAATCCCTTTCGATCCCCACACCTTCGCACCAGAATGTCAGGAGAAAGAAAGTGGGTTGCCTGCACCTTTGACATTCCTTCTGATATCACCAAATTTCACCTCTCCACCAGAAATACTACCCACCTTTTTTTTCCCTCAACTTTTTTCCACAAAAAACTTTACAGAGAAAAATTCCCCGTCGGTTGTTTTTCCTGAAAAAAAAAGTATCTGAGTCCGCTATACGCCCAATCATTACGAATAACGCTTGTCCCCCCCGTATTACCGCGGCTGCTGGCACGGAGTTGGCCGGGACTACAACTTTTTCAACTGTCAATATATCATTACAGAAGGCTCTGCTCCTGTGAAAAAATTGGAGTTTTACAACGATCTGCCTTCTTCACTCCTGCGATATAGCTGGATCACGCTTTCGCCCATTGTCCAAAATTCCTCACTGCTGCCACTCGAAAGCGTCTGGGCCGTGTCTCAGTCCCAGTGTGGCTGATCCACCTCTCAGATCAGCAAAGGATCATAGGCTTGAATACTATTTCAACAACCTAATCCTTGACAGGCCGATTGTATAGTACGTATTTTTTTCATTCCGTTTTTTTTATCTGGAATTTATTTGGTTTTTAAGTCCAAACTATACAGCACATTCCTATCTACTCTACACCCGTTCGCTACAACTTTTTATACATAAAAAGTCGTTCAACTTGCATGTGTTAAGCTTATCGCTAGCGTTTCCTCGGAGCCAGGATCAAACCCCTTTCATTTTTGTTTTTTAAAAGACTCCTTTTTCCAATACCATTGTATTGGTCGAAAGCGACCAACTCGAATATATCGATAAAGTTGAAAAATCCAAAGATTCCATTTATAAAAAATACCTGAGGATTCCGTATTTCCTGGCCAAAAAAAATCAAACCACTCTCTTCTTGTAGAGGTATCGACGGTTCCAAATAATGGAATGGACTGTTGAAAATTCTCATAGAGAAGACCATAATTATTTTCAGCGTTACAAAGAATAATAACATCAGGTTTTTTACTCACAACACGTAAATTTCTTGAAAAAACTTCGAAAAAACCTATACTTTTTTCTCCAAGTTCTTTATATTCTTGCAACATCTTTCGGTTCCATTGAAATAAATGATGAAATTGAGTTTGTAAAAGAGCATACTGTTTTGCAAAACGAAGAGAATGATTCCAATTCGATAAGGAATCTCGACCTATACTTGTTTCACTATATGTTATAAAAGGACGAGAAGAATAGGTCCGAGAAAGAAATTTTTCTTTATATCGTGATTTTAAAACATTTTGTATACAACGAATCGATCTTTTTTTTGCAAACCCTTTGAACTGAAAAGAAGACAATGGATAACGTCTTTCTAAATCCTGTACTTCAAAAAAAGTATTTTTTCCCTCGAATTTTTCAAGGGAACATGAAATTCTTTTTTTTTTTTTATAAATCGACGAAGTATAAAATTTTATAAAAAATTCAGGGAACGATTTTGAAAAAAATAGAGGCGTTTTTTTTTTCAAAATTTTTGTTGTTTTTTTAAATTGGGAATGACGAAAAAAAAAATTTAAAAAACCTCTATATTCTTTTTTTGAATTAACAATATGAAGATGCCCTCCATATAAAAAAAGAATACTTAAAAAATAAAGGCCATAAATCATTGAAATATGTTCTCCTTTTCGACAATAGGCGATTTTTTCATGATAGCCACTAAAAGTATTTTTTGTTACAACACCAAGAAATTGTTTTGTTTTATATTTGTAACCGATATGACCACTTTTTGTTATCGTTTGATAAAAATCAAATCGCATAGAAAATTAAAGTTTTAAAGGATTAATTAAAGATAATGTATAGAATTTTTGAGGAGAAAATAATAAAATTCCCTCACCAAGACGATAAGAAAATTCAAAATGTGCAGCTTTTACTGGAAAAATACCAAATCCACCTAAAAGAGATGCTTTTTGTTTCCATTCATAAACAAGCTCCAAATATTGACTCCTTGTTTGATTCGAAAAAGAAGATTGAAAGAGTTTCTTGAATTTTTTGCGCCTTATATATAAAAAAAAAGCTTTCTTCATTTTATTTAAACGAATACTATTTTTCACAAGTATTTCTTTTATATTTTGGTTTTTTCGTTTTTGAAAAAAACTTTTTTTATAAAGAAAAACGAATGGGAGTTGTATTTTTCGTCTCTGTACAGAATTTCTCCCTATGGTTCCGAAACATGAAGACAAAACATTCCGTGGTTCTGTTCCCCCCTTTTTTTTTTGAAAGAAATGAGATTTCTCAACAGTTTTTGATTCTTTTTGTTTCCAATCTTTATGAAAAGCTTTGAAATTTTTTGGTGTTAAAATATTTTGTGAATTCGTAACAGGTCCTTTAGAGGATTTTCGAAGAATACTTTTTTTCGAAGACACTCTTTTATTACTTTTGTTCATAAGAAATTCTTTCAATCTCGAAGATCTTTTTTTTGAATTGGGAATGACGAAAAAATTTTAATTCCATTCAAAAAATTTAAAATATGAATTGTCTAGAAGAGGACTTGAACCTCTGACACAAGGATTTTCAATCCCATGCTCTACCATCTGAGCTATCTAGACAGACAAAGAACAAGAAATGAAAATGAAAAAATAAAAACAAAGGTCCCCCATGGATTTTTTTTCATATCAAAAAGGGTTCCATCAAGCCATCGTCACATTTTTGGAAAAAAATCCATATATTCCCATTCTATATTCATAGCAATTCCTTTGTAATCAGTTTTTTGTATTAAAAAAAAAAAAAGTTCAAAAATTTTCCAATTTTTAATTATACAAATAAACGTGGATGTATAGTTTTTTTTAAAAAACTGTTCACGAGATTTTTTGTCAATATGTGGTGAACGTAAAAGTGTTATTGTTTGTTTTCTAGTTGGCTGTCCTAAATAACAAACTCGAATAAAATTTTTTTTAAGGAAAGGTTGAATAATTTTTTCAAAAGCATCTTTATTTTTTTCTAATAAAACACGCTCAAAAGCAGAAAAATGGAAAGAGAATTTTATATTTTTATTTTTGGTAATAATTTTTTTTTTTTTAATCATAAAATATAAAGCATACTATTAATTTTTCCAGTATAACTATATAAAGGTTCCCACCAGAGTGGTTGCAAAGTAATAAAAAGAAACGCTCCCGGCAGAAAATAACTATTTTCTATCGATATGTTGTTCAATTGAAGAGATGTTGTTTCTTTTTCAAAATAAAAAATACGAATAAACCGTATATAATAAAAACAACTACACACACTTGCTAAAATACCAAAAAATCCAAGAAAAAACATTCCGGAAAGTAATGCCGCAAAAAAAAGAAACGCTTTACTATAAAATCCAGCTAAAGGAGGTATCCCAGCAAGGGAAAAAAAAAATATTGAAAAAATAAATGAAAGAATAGGTTGTCGTTTTCCCATTCCCGCAAAATCAGTAATATATTTACCACCAATACCTTCTTCTCGACCAAATACACGACGACTCCATAATTTTGTTGTAAGAATAGAAAAAATTCCTAAAGTCGTGATCATATATATCGGGTAATAAATAAATATACTTTGAAGTCCTCCAAAGGATTCGCATACAAAACCCAGAAGAAGAAATCCAATATGAGCAATGGAACTATAAGCCATAAGACGTTTTACTTTTCGTTGTCCTAAAGCTGCAAAAGTACCTATTCCTATCGAAAGAAATACAGAAAAGAGAAGCAAAAGAAGAAGGAATCCGTAGGATGACCCATTTGTTTCTAAAAAAGGATCAGAACCATTCCACTGACTCGTTAAAAAAAAAACTTTCCAAAAAGGTGGGAGAAGGGAGGCTTTTGGGAGTGTCGCAAAAAAAGCTGTTACAGCTGTTGGTGCTCCTTCGTAAACATCAGGTGCCCATATATGGAAAGGTGCTGCAGTTAATTTAAACAAAAAACCAAAAAAAAGAAACAAAAAACCACAAAAAATAGGAAGAGATTGTTCTTTTTCAATAGGAAGGGTTAAATAAAGAAAAAGATCAGAAAAATATATCATACCAGTAAAGCCATAAAGGAAAGCCATTCCAAATAATAAAAGACCTGATGAAAAAGCTCCTAATAAAAAATATTTTAATCCAGCTTCCGTTGAAAATTCCGAAGAACGTTTAGATGCTGCTAACACATAGAAAGATAAAGCTTGAAGCTCTATTGTTAAATATATAGTTAAAAAATCATAGGCGCTTATTAAAAAAAGCATACTTGTTATTGAAAAAAGAAATAACAAGATATACTCGAAATTATTTATTCCTATTATTGAAAAATTTTTTCGACAAACACCAAAAAATAGAATTCCACCAAAAAGTAAAACCATTTTAAAATATTTTCCCATAGAATCATATAAAAGTGAATGATTACATAGAAGTCCATTTGTAAATGGTGTTGTTGATAAAAGAAATAAAGAACCAATACAGAGAAAAATACCTAAAAAAGGAAATATACGATGAAGGGAAGGATATCCTGATTCTCTATCTGTACTGGCATAAACACCAAAAATGCTGCAAAATATAGTTCCAAGTAATACAAAGAGTTCTGGAAAAATATAAAATAAATCATTTTCATAAAGAGAAATTGTATAAGAATCTGGAAAATTATATCCCGAAGCAAAAAATGGAAGTATTGAAGAAGTGTGTTGCAAAGATATTGATGAATCTATCATATCAATGAAAACACCAAAACGCCCTGATCACTAGGATGAAAGAAAAATAATAAGAATATTTTTTTTAAACGACGAAAGTCTTGAAAGAATGGAACCTTTGAAAAGTTGAGAAGGTTCTTGTAGGATTCGAACCAACATCACCTTGATATGAGTATGAAGTTACGGAGCTCCCTTTCGTTTACGAGAAGGACAAGAAGGGTTCTTTTGTGGATCTGGCAAATTCCCAAGCTCTCGAAGGTTCGATAGATTTTTCTTGGACGCCGCCTCGAGCATCTCCACGCCACATAGGGTCCTATTGGGCGGGATCGGGAAAAGCCCCTACATATTTTTCTCTTCTTGCCCCATCGATTTCAGTTGAAACAAAAGGAGGATAAAATATTTTTATTGCGGAGGTCCGACTCGAACGGACGACCTTTAGGGCATGAACCTAACAAGCTAACCAACTGCTCTACTCCGCAATCCTTTATATAAAATTTAAAAACCAAAAAGGAAGATTGAAATGAAAGGAGTTTTTATACTATATATGTGAGAGATAAAACAAAATAGAAAAAAACAAGAAAAATTATGTTTTTCTTTCCGAATTCTAAAAAAGATTATTTTCAAATCCTATTAAACATAGCGAATCCAAACCTTAATCCCTGCCATTCCAAATTTCGTTTGCGCATCTCCCTGTGCAAAATCAAGTTTTGATGAAAAAATGTGAAGCGATGGTTTTCCAATTCGAATGGTATTTATTTTTTTCCGTTCTGCTTTATTAGTTTTTCCTCCCAGTCTTCCCGAGTATGTTAATCGAACTCCTTTAATAAAAGATACTTTTTTGAATTCATTTTCTAATATATTTCTTATTCTCTGGTAGGGTATTCTTTTTTTTAAAAAAAATAAGATAAGATCTAAAATATATTGGGTATTTTGATAAATATCATTGATTTTTATAAAATGGAATCGAAAGGTATTTCCAGAATGAACACGAATATTGTTTTCTAATTCTATTTGATAAGAAAAAAATCTTCGAATAAACTTTTGAGCATGATATTGAGGTTCACGAATAATTTTTTTTTTGTTCCAAAAAACTTCCATTGAAGAAAAAAATAAATTATTTTTTAATAGGACTGTTTTGTTTTTTTGACCTTTTAAAAACAAACGGACTGGAAGTCTTTTTTTCTTTCTATAACTTCGAGAGAGAGAAAGAATATTATATAATTTTTGATATTTTTCTAATGAGTTTTTTTTATCTACATAAAAAGACTCCCAAAAAAGATTTTTTTGATTGTATGGGTTATAGAAAAAAATTCGTCTTTTATTCTGAAGAAGTTGAAGAAGAAGGTTGGATTCTATAGAAAATTGAAAGGAATTTTTTTTAATAGAGTTTTTCACTTTGTATTCGATTTACTAAATATTCTTTTAAATTTTGTTTTTTTATATTACAATCTTTTAATATTCTTTTTGTATCCCAAAAAAGACCAATATTCTTGAATTTTTTATATGAAATATTCCCCTTTCCAGGAAAAATTTTTTCAATAGAGTTTTTTCCCAAGAAGACCGAATTTCCTGTAATTTTTTTTCTTGATCGAAAACGAAATTGAAATTTTTTAAATTGTTTTTTTTTGGTTAAAAAAAAAACAAAAAGATCAGATTTTCGTTTTCCATAAGATCCGTAGATTCTTGGTCTTAAATATTTTCCTTCACAAATAAAATTTTTTCCAATTTTTTTCCAATAAAAATCCTTATGAAAAAAATGTGTATAGTAAAGTTTGGTAAACCAAGCAGATTGATAAAAACGATTTGTTTTTTGTAACCTTAAAGATATTGCATGTATTTTTTGACCCATATTTTTTATTCGAGAACGACGGGAATCGAACCCGCGACCTTTGACGCGACAGGCCAATACTCTACCAATTAAGCTACGTTCTCGAGAAATAAAAAAATCAATATTTATTTATTTTTTTTTCCTTCTTTTAATAAAATAGTTTCATTTTCAAAACGAATTCCTTTTCCTTTATATGGTGTCGGAGGACGAGTCTTTTTTATCCTATAAGCAAGATTTGAAACAATTTCTTCTTCCACACTCCAAAGAGCAAGTCTGTTCCGAGGAAAAAGAAAAATTCGAAGAGAAGGAGGGATAAAGAATTTTACTTTATGACTCCATCCTGCTTTTATAGATAAAATCATATTTTTAAATGGTCCTTTCGATGGATAAAGTGAAAATTTATATCCTAATCCTATTAACTTCAAAAATAAAACATACCCGACGGAACACCCATTCATTTTTTGAACAATTCCTTCGATGGAACCACGGGATGAAACATTCCATTTTTTCTCACCTCGGCGTCGACTAAAAAAAGCGTTTTTATCAAAAAATAACGGGTTTTCATTTTGTGGTTGTTTTATTTTTTTAGAATCTTTATTTTTTAAAAGACTTCGAAAATTTTTCACTTTTATATGGTTTTGAGAGAAAAGTGTATAGTTTGATATATAAGTTTGAAAAGGGGTATATTCAAGGATTGGTCCAAAAAGTGTATTTTTATTCCTAAAAAATTGATTTCCTTGTTTATCACAGAAACTGTTCTGCAATATAGTTTTTCCTAATTTTCCTTCAAAATAATAAAATTCTTTTTTTTTTTCAATCGTTCCAAATTTTTGAATTTTTTTGAATTGTTTTTTTTTCATAAAAATAAAAAGGCGAATAACGGGATTTGAACCCGTGTTTTCAGAGTCACAGTCTGACACTTTGACCATTTAAGTTATATCCGCCAAACAGCCTATTATCGGACTCGAACCGATAGCATTCGGTTTACAAAACCGATACTCTGCCAATTGAGTTAAATAGGCCCGAATACGCTTGGAAAGACTCGAACTTTCAACCTTCAGATCCGTAGTCTGATACTCTAGCCATTGAGTTACAAGCGCAGAGAGCGGATAATGGGAATCGAACCCATATGTTCTGCTTGGAAGGCAGAGAATTTACCATTAATCTATATCCGCAAAAATTTGAAGGATTACCACCATCGAAAACGAGCATATGTACGATTTCCTATGGCAAGCTTGTGAAGTTCTTCTTTTTTTTGAGAACCATATCCACTATTTTGAAGCCCTTCTAAAAAACTTATTCCTAAAGCTTTCGCCGAAGATTGACTTGTTTTACGTTTACGATATGCAGCTTCTCGAATCCATTTCATTGCTATTTGACGACTCCATGCAACGGTCAAAAAATATGGAAGATAATAGGTTCGACCTCGACGTCGAACTTTACGAACAGAAAGATATGGACGAAGCTTTTCTACACTTTTCGTCAATAATTCCGTACATTCTAAAATTCTTTTGGGATTTTTTAAAAATATTTTATATCGAACCTGCACCCCCCTTTCTTTTTTTTCAGCAGGCATATTCCATTGATTTTTTGCTTTTTTTTTCATGGTCTTGAAAAAAAACATTTGTTTTTTTAATATATTTTCGAATTGGGAGCATTCTTTTTTTTCCAATAGATTTCCGCCAGAGGAATTGTTTGATGCCATCTGAAAAGAAGAAAAACAAATTCTTTTTTTTTGCTTTTCATATAAAAGAATTTGTTTTTCTTCTCGAAATTTATCGATTAAAAAATTCGTCCCCTGAAAAAAAATTTTCTTTCCAGTTTCTCTTTTTCCGTCTCGAAAAAAAAGAGAAAAAAAATATTCTATAGATAAAGGTTGTATTTTTGATAGGTTCGAATTTGTTTCTTTTTTTAAAGTCCTGGGAATAAAAGAACCAGAAGATTTTTGATCTTTTGAAGAACAGAAAGGTTTCTCTTTTGTATTATAAACCTAAAAAACTAAACCCTAAAACCTAAAAACTAAAAACTAAAACAAAAAAACTAAAAACTAAACCAAAAAAACTAAAAACTAAAAAAAACCTAAACCCTAAAAAAACTAAAAAACTAAAAACCAAAAACTGAAAATTGTATATCACTGTATCAGACCAAATAGTTTTTTTGTTCCCACAAAGACAGGCAGCTCATCATCTCAGCTGCTTGGCAAGCAATTTCAGCTGCAGCACCCTTTCACGGTTGCCTGGTTGCTGGTTTTGCTTGTCGCGGAAGGCGTTTACTGCCTCGTCGCGCTCTTGCTCTGCTACCTCCTTATCCTCACTGTATTAGACAAGCACAACAAAAGTGCATACCGGGCCAAAGGAGCCACATACAAGCCACCAACACCATACACAACCGTACACACACATCAACAACACCACATACATTCCAGTCCTGACTGTGAGGAATTGCGTCAAGTTGACCATGTTCCCATGTTGCGGGCAACACTGGCCAACTTGTCAAGCTGGAGGTCCATGGTCCGGAACGTCCCTGTGACTACCATGGGGGCATTGACAAAGGAGTAATTGCACTGTGCAGAGTGCATTACGTGATCAATGCGCTGAATGGGTGAGAACCACATACAACGTCGTACCAGGGCAGCAATCGGCATTGTCGTCTGCTTATAATAGGTCCGTGCCAGGGCAATGGGCCTCACTCGGGGGTTTGATGCATCTGCAAACCACACGATCCTGTCTCCTTTGCGCAAAGCGCTGCCATGGCTAGGCATGTGCCTGAGGCAGAGGAAACAATGTGGTGGGTTGCATGGGTGAACATGGGTGATATTGGTGAACACACAGGATACATGCACATCCAAAAACATACTTGACAATAGAGAGTTGATAATTGATATCAACCTCCACAGGCCAAGACATGCCACGCCCCCACGGCCGGACAGAACCAACGTCAAACACTGCCGAATTCCCTTGCAAGAACCTGTTGACAATCTGGACCGCACTGGATGTATGCTGGAAGTATGTCATCTTCAGCATACGTGCCAGAGTGCCAACCTGTATTGCGTATACACATAGTGGGCTTGCACGAGCCAGCATCATGCCTGAAAAAAAACGTTAAAGGCAACCATACCGGGGCAACCGCTGCAACATCCACGGGGAGCCGACGGGCAAAGACGTGCTCCTCGTGTGTTTTTGGGCGGCACGCAACCACCTCAAGCTCATGAGTGACTTCTACATTCTCCACCCTTTCGTGATGGTGGGTACTGAGTATTCTATATTATAGTCAAAGCACTGAATGGGTGAGACACACATACAATGTCGTACCAGGGCAGCAAACGGCATTGTCGTCTGCTCATAATAGGTCCGTGCGAGGGCAATGGGCCTCACTTGGCGGTTTGAGGCAGCGGCAAACCACGCGATCCGCCTGGTCATTTTCTTGGCATCGATGCATCCATCTTGATATCCGCTTCATCAGGTGCTTGATTAGTCCTACAATGGCTGCCTCTTGGTGCCCTGCATACACCCTGTCAGGTGCGCGGTGGTAGCGTGTGGCTTGCACTTGCAGTGGATGCGTGTGATTGTTGATGTGTGTGGGTTGTGGATTCCGTCACATGCCAACCCTGCAAAACACCCACTCCCACATCACCCTACGTACTTTTGCAGCATGGAGGCGAGTGGATGGTCTACACGTCGGCTGCCTTGGCAGCTGTCCCACATGTGCATGTGGGTTCTTGTGATCAGCAATAACCCCACTGGCATGCAGTGTCGACAATCTCTGCCTCCAGGACACGCACCATTCGTGGGGAACGTTGACAAAGACTTTACCATTGTAGGCATGTTGTCGAAAATCTGGCACTGACGCAGGTTGACACGCTCCACCATGACGCTGGGTTGCTCAATTGAGCAATACCAGTCAAAACAAGCTGTGAGCCACCAAACCAACACCTTCAATGATGCGACGAACGGGGGGGCGGTGTTGTTTTCCTCGATCACCAATGTGGCCTTGTCCTCGTCGCTGTGGGTAATGGGAGGTACGTGGCAGGGCTGCATGGGGCAAGGCAAGCGTGGCCAAGTCCCACGATGTCCGACAATGTGCATCCTAGTCGTGTGGGCCCTGATCATGCTGCATACATTTGAAAAGGTTTCCCGACATTGGCATGACACGGAATGACATGGAATGGAACGGGGCTGTCAACTCTCCTTGCCTTCTTTCGTTCATGTACTGTTTGGGCACACACACGAGAACGCATAGCTCACGCAGCCCCTGCGCAGGTCGGATAATACACGAGCATCCATACCAAGTGGTGCACGTGGCTGTGCTTCCTTGACCTGTGTATGGGCGGGGTGTACTTTTGGGCACATGTGCTTGCATTTCACACACACACACCCAAAAAAACAACCATGCCTGTAGCCAGCCATGCTCACCTTCTCCCGGAGACTGCCCCTTTTCACCCACAGCCACCTGTCGGTGTGCCTCACCCCCTCCTCGTCAACGGGGTACAAATGAGTGTACGGTACAACAAGCATGAAACGTTTGTGTTGGCATCTTCTCCGTGCACATTGATTGCAACACGATCATAATCGCGTGCTCCCTCCTCTTCTTGAGACACTCCACAGCTCTCCCGTGCACCTTGAGCAAGGCCTTCCTAACGCGTGATGGCTGTTGCAACCAGTTACGGCACGTTGTAGCTTGGGGGGCAATGTCAACATCGCCTGAGGGTGATTCATGTTGTGTACTTTCAAGTACAGCTTTGTCCTTGTCCCCTTATCGTATTGTCCACGTGGCAGGTAAATATATCCTTGCCGTTGTCCCCCAACCCCACGTAGGAGCCAGGAGTCTTGGGCTGAACATCATGCAGAAAAAAAGTACAACCTCATCAGGACCACCGAAGCTGTGCTGTGCCTGTTGCACACCTCGGATGGCCAGGGGGCGATTGCGGTTGTACAGCAGCACCTGTGACAATAGGACGAGGTAAGAAAGGGATGAGATGAGAGAAAAACAGGTGTGGTGGTGTGCAGCAGCGCACTATGTACTCATGGCATACCTGTGACTTGACATTCCTGCCAAGAGAGGGGCTGTCGTACACCCTGACGTACATGCGCAGGTCGTGCTGGTGCTGCGCCATTAGTATGTCATACCTTGACACGATAGAGGGGCTGTCATACACCTTGACACATGTATGTACAAGAGTGTCAACACTGCCATCTGCGCATTTGTCAAAATCATGCACCGCCTGTGCAGCAGCCAGGGCGATTGGTAAATGGGGACTGTTAGGGATGTAGAGCACAATTGGGTGATGATCAAGCGCTGCTCCTAGCGTTGTGGGATAGGGCCTTGTGAAAAAGCCTGTGTTGATATTGGGTATGAGTATATTTGCTTACAGAGGGTTTACACGCAGGTAGTTCATGTGCACATAGTTGAGTCAAGTTGGAGGAAAACGTGTGGAAGCATGATGGTGGTTCAGTGTGTGTACAATGCATGTGCATTGATGTATACTGCAATGATACAACAATCGTATGTGCCGGGCCCCACAATACGTGTGATACTAGTACTATGTTTTTGCATGTGAGCAACCCAGGAAAACAACCACACTACTCTCATACCTTTGCCAATAACGCACATGTCAACAAAACGGGCATTAAAAAATGCTTGGATCCAGTGTAACTGCGCGTGTACGTTGGGTGGGGGAGTTGACAGTGCAACAACGAAACATTACACCAACCCCAACAAAAACAGGTGAATCCACGCACATTCATTGGGCAGGTTGTCCAATTCAACCCGAACCATCTTTCCCAAGAACCAGTGCTTCATCAGCACAAAAGTATGTTTTTCCTTGCAGACCACTACGCAATGGTTGTGCTGATGAGCGCGTGCTTTTTATTCTTGATAGCCCATCTGTTTTTGTTCTTTAGCCCAGGGTGGGTTGGCAACGTCTCTCCCTCATCTTTGAAAAGGCAGCCACGCGTATCGCTGCATGCATCGTTTGACTTGATCGGCTCAAGATTGGGCAGTATGATTCTTTCTGCCAGGCATTGTACACCCCGCGGCGCTGGTCCTTCAATCACAGGTCAAGCTCGTAGCTGCCATGTGGCATGCCCCAAGGGCCAGGTGACTGCACTCGTTCCGGTAGACATACCTCATTGATGTACGCAGCAAACAAGCACCGTGTCTTTCTTGGCCACCTCAGACAAGTGCTCCGCTAACACGATGTCGTCTGCGTGCGACAGGGCCCACACCTTTTCAGGTTCCAGCTCCTCTTTTTGGAGTGACAACATCAACTCGGCACACTCGTCAATGGTTGGGCACAATGCTCCATTTGCCATCCTTGCATGTCACAGGGAACGAATACATACTGCCCTTGTTGTAGCCCCCATCACTCAAAACAGTGCGGGCCCCAACCATGCTGCATACCTATGTGAAGCATCTCAGCATGACATGATGTGGAATGGAACCGGGCTGTCAATGGCAGTGACTCCATTCGGCGCACACCTCGCTGTAGCTGCGAGTTGACACTATGCCAAGCATTGTTCTTGCTCTAGCGGGGGGTTGGTTTCCAGGGCGGTCAACAAAATGTCAGCAGGAGGGTGGGCCAGCTTTGCATGTGCGGCAACACCTCTGGCTCACACATGTTCTGCACACCAGGTGCCTCCCTGGGGTCCTGACCTTTGGGTTTGTTGTTCGCTACCCGCTCAGCCATGTCTTTCCCACAGGCATGATGTTCCCGTATGCGCATATAACCATGTGCTCGGTTTGTCTTCCCAACGTATACCAAGTTGAATATGTAGTGAATATGTAGTGAATATGTAGTGAATATGTAGTGAATATGTGGCTTGTAGGGCACATGCACAAAAGTATAAATGCACACTGTTCACATTCGATTTCGTGTCACACACACAATGCACCATATCTTCCAAAACCCTGCTGCCAACCGTTCGTGCACTGTGGGAGATGTTGGATCGCAGATGGTGCAGTGGGCATGGTATACTTGGGTATGATACAGAAGGCATGGTACAAAAAGCCACTCTCCACACAGGTACACCCACTACCACAACCACCAATGTACACCTACTACTACCACCACCAACGTACATGCCCTCAACGTAGCGCTTTGCCATGCTGAATGCCCCTATGATCAAGCGGCGCTCTGGCATCTCCCATGAACAATGCTTTGTTCCATTCTGTGTTTGCCTCTTCTACATCATCATAATATTGAATCATCATCTGGTACGTTGTTGAAAACGTCCCTCTCCCTGATGAGATTCTGCCCACACCCACAAGGGCACTTTGGTGTTGCCCACTTAACTTGTGCTTTGGGTACAGGCCCTGTGTAGGGATGATTGTGCCATTATTCACAACAAGTGCAATAGACGTTGAGTACTACGCCATGTACGTACTCATGTACGTACAACAGTCATGTAAAGAATCTGCCCACACCTTCAGGGTCTCTCTGTGTGTTTCTTGGGGGATGTTTGCAAACATGGCGTTGATAATCAGGGGGACACCTCACATGATGTGGGGGTATGTTGCAAGATGAAGGATCCCTGCGGGGGATCAGTGCCGGTGAGGGTGGTCTGCCAGCCCAAGGTGTGTGCAGCATGAAGCATCATGAAGAGCTGTAGATGGGCCCTTGAGGTTGTCATGGAGGACATCATTGGAGAAATTGGCGTATGGACGGCTGCTGGGGATCTGGGTCTTTGGCGGATCAGGGTTCCTTGGTTCTTCCTGCTGGGGTTTGACAGACCGACGGTGTACACGGACTTGTGGGAGGAACCTTTCATGGCTTTCGTGTTCTCATTGGCACAAGCTCCGCAACATGCGTCGAGATGCCGAGGTTGATGCCACACAAAACAGGCGCGGGGTGTGTGTGGAGCAGGGGAATGCCTGGATGGAGCACGTTCACCTTGAAAACCCGCATCAACAGGTGAATCGTCCGCAATAATTTCTTGGCGGAGGAGGCTTGATCTGCCAACCATGATCTTGTCGTTCTTGGCCTTGCTGGTGGATGTTCTTCAACGTTCAATTGATCTTGTGGGTGATACCAGGCTCTTTCCCACGTTCGTGGTTGTGCGTTCCCGTAACCCTGCCCAGATCTCTACGTCGTGCGGCGTCATGGATACTCCGTTATGGATTGCATGAACATCGTAATAAGCAACGCACAACACACAACAGCATGAAAAAAAGATAATGGTAATCACGTCATATTCGTAGGCATTAATTAGGTTGCGTGCTGATACTACATCAAAACTGCCCATTGCACAAAATCCCTTGTGCTTACTTGCATCCCATTCACATGCTCATTCTTCCAGCTTGAACAGGAAAATGAAACTGGGTTAAAACCGTGCAGGGTTCAACCGTGCAGCACAGGATGAATGTGTGTGCAGTGGCATCAGCAAAACCAACCATTCTAGTGCAATAAACAGACATGGACGACCAACCAAAGTACGTGGTTTATGCACAATGCACATACTTGCTGCCCCTTGCTGTAACGGACAGCTGTATTTATAGATATTGATGGACCAATGGCAACACTTCATCTACATACAAAACAACCTTGTACAGGCGCCCTGTCACCATCTCTCGCAACCCACGGGTTGTGGGCAATCTCAAGCTCCCACCTCGCCTTTCCAAGCCTGTACAACCAATGGTGTCACCCCCGCAGCCCGCATCTGCTTCCACACCACACAGCACCAGCAACAACGCCCACCCACCACCTGTTGATGCACCACCACCAATCAGCAGCCCATCAGAAAAACCACCCAGCCAATCACCCCACCAGTCACAACCCCTCAATGGTGACCAACATTTGCCCAGGTAGAGTGTTGCACCACACTGAATGGTGGTTGTTGATAAATAACATACCCAACAACACATGTGCTGCTCCCTCCACTCATGCACACAGGGCAAACAGTCCCCCTGCACGCCCTCAGCCACGCAGCCCATCACCCAGTCGCTCTTCTTCCTCAACCACAAGCTCATCCTCATCAGACCGTCACAGGAGATCACATACACGCTCACATACACACTCACATACACGGTCACGCAGCAGGCCTCGTGATGCCTATTACAACCGCAGGAGGTCACGAAGCAGGTCACGTGGGGATGGGCACTATAGCACACGTAATGATGATGATCGTTATGATCAACGACGGCGTGATGATCGGTATGAGGAGCACCGTTACAACAGAGATGACCGGCACAAGTATGATGACAAGTACAAGTATGGTGACCGGCACAAGAATGATGATGACCGGCACAAACATGATGACAAGAACAAGTATGATAATGACCGGTACCACCGTCAACGTGATGAACGCCGTCATGAGGAGCATCGCCGTGATGATCGCCAAGATGGTCGCCGTTATGCCGATGAGCGCACCAGCCGACACCATGACAGGCGACATGGTGATCGTCACAGGGGCCACAGGGATGAACCTCGGTATGATGACACGCGGCGGAACAGGGACGATGACCGCAGGGAGAGCAAGCGCCGACGGTATGATGATGACTATGATGACCGACATGACAATCATCGATATGAAGACCGCAAGCGAGGTATGTATTTTGTCTGTGGTGGTGTACTGCATGTGCTGCAGCCCCCCATCATCACCACCACCACCATCACAACAGCCCCCAGCTACTCCCCCCCTACCCCAATGGACGAGGACCCCCACCGCCCCCCCGCGGCCCCCCTTCATGATGATTATGCACGAAATGAGAGCAGCAACCCACCACGCCGCTACGACGTGGCGTCATGGGACGATTATGCAGCGTATGCAGCAACCTCCCCCCCACCCCTCCCGCCTGAAGATGCAACCAGTCCTACACAGCAAGATGCATTCCCACCAGGCACAATACGTCCAGATGCTCGCTACACAGCAGACGACGCAGCATCATTACACACACGTCTTGCAGCACTGTACACTAGTGTATTCACATTGCATCAGCTCCCATGGGCAGGCCTGACCCCAGCACAGCGTGTGGATGGTGCCCTCAAGCCCTTGCATTTGTTGGTACAGAAGAATGACGATGTGGTGCTGCGGTGGGTCATGCCCGAGGACGCGGCAATGCACCGTGCACATGGGGTGGGGCTGCCACGAAGCAAGACAGCACCTGAATGGCTTGCAGCAAACGAGTATTTGCCTGCGACACAACGAGCAGCTGCTGGTGCTGGTGGTGGGGGGAGTACCCATGGGGTATGTTGTGGGTTGGTAGTAGGGTGGGTTGGTTTTTTGTGGGTTGTTTATGGGTTTTATGTATGGCATGGTGTACTCCAATTGTGTACAACATCTCCTACACAGGAACCTATGGATGGGCAGGTATATGTGATGGAAGAGGACATTGGGGATCCACGTGCCCCTCCACCCGTCATCCCGTGGGATCTTGCTGATGATGGCGATGCCACCACTTCCCAAGCTGATCCACGTCCACACATCGTCATGCCAACAGCAAGAATACTGCCAGCTCCTGCATTTGCCTTGTATGGGCCCGACCCAGATGCCCCTGCTGTGCTGGTATGAAACACAACACATACCATATCTACGGGATACAATACACCAATAGCACACACCACCCACCTCCCACCCCACACCGACACAGGGTGGTGTCCCGCCCCCCGCCCAAGATGAGTGGGCATGGCCAGAGCAATGTGACAGTGATGCTGAATCATGGTGTCAGTCCCCAGGGGGGGCACCACCAGAGATGTGGAGTGGGGATGTGCAGGAGGGGGGGCGCACACCACAAGCCACTGTGTGTCTGGAACCAGAAGAAAGTATGTGTTGTGTGACATGTTTACATACATACATGCACACATGTGTTTTTGTACACACCATGCATATGCATCACCACCCCACACACACTCAACCCACACCCTCCAAACTCCCACAGCGGATGATTGGCAGCTGCTCGAGGCCCACACAGGAGAACTCACCCACGACACAGCACCCCTGCGTGAATGGCGCAAGCGTATGCAAATGCGTGCCTGTCGCTTCAACCATTGGGGGGATGTGGCTGTGCGTGTGCATGACGGCTTGTGTGTGCCCCTGCTCAAGGAACCCACCTCACTGGCACATGCATTTGATGGGCTGCTGTCTGTGCGTGAGGAGGAGGAGGTGGTGGAGGAGGGGCAAGAGGGGTTTGGTAGTGAGCATGTAGTGGTGCTGCGTGAACCCAGTGGTGATGAAGAGGGGCCTGATGATGATCATCTACAAAACATGGCACCCAGTACCATCACAGATCAAGACACCACCACAACAACACAGTCAGCCTACACCGCTGCATTTGATGCACTCCCCTCACCCCCACACACGCTTGTCCAACCACCCGCAGCGGGCCCCCCCCCGACAGCCAAGCCGCCCTTCCCACGCTATGCAGACCTCCCCAAGATCCATCCCTGTACAGGTGCTTTTCTCGACCAGTACAAACCCAATTTAGACAATACAATGCAACTGCTGGACACCAAATGTGCCGAAGCATTGGTACACATGGAGCGTGTGATTGCGCATGCATTTCAACTGCGACGTGCACAGGAGGGGGGGCCTGTGCCCCCTGCAGTGCTTGCTCGCTTGAATAAAGAGGTGCTGACTGGGTTTATGGGACGTGATGCACGGGCGCTGGTGCGACAGGTATGTGTTTGGGTTGGGGTTGTTGGGGTTGTTGGGGTTGTTGGGGTTGTTGGGGTTGTTGGGGTTGTTGGGGTTGTTGGGGTTGTTGGGGTTGTTGGGGTTGTTGGGGTTTCTATACGACTACACATGTAGCACTATTACACCACCACACAACACCACCACACACCAGGTTCTCATGGATGCAGTGGATGAGTACATTGCCACCCATGCTGCTGCACCACCTTCACCTGTACTTTACACTGCACCACATGCCGATCACCCAACCCATGCAGCACCAAAAAGCACAAAAACAACCATCAAGCCATCAGCACGTCCAGCACCACCACCCAAGAAACAACACAAGCAAGCAAAAGCACAACCAAACGCACAACAACCAAAAGCGCAACAGAAAGAAACTCCCAAGAAAGCAGCAGCACCGGCAACACGCACCACAGGTCGCCCCAAAGCAGCAAGTCCCTCTTCCTCATCATCCCTCCCACTGATGGCGGATGACTCACCACCACCAGCAGCAGCAGCACACAACAGAGGGAGGGCACGACGAAAACATGAACCGGCTGCATTGGTATGGTTTGGCATTACATATGTGTGGAATGCTTATGCACACAAATGCTGATGCACATGTAGAATACTGTGTATTCTAAAATCATACTGTGTATTCTAGAAACCCACCCACATATATATATATACCCACCCAGGACACCCTGCGACAAGAGGTGCGTGATGTGTTGCAGTCACTGCGCACATGGGATGCAGAGCACAATGCACAGCAACTGACCATACCATTGGAGCAGCAAGAGGGTCTTGCTTCTGTGTTGGAACAGTATAAAGAAGCAGTGCCACATGATATTACCGACTTGGACCTACACACCATGTGGTATGTTGTTTCCCCCCCCCCATACAACAGTTGCTGTTTGCACGCAATACAACAGTTGTTGTGTGTATGAATACAACAGATACAAAAACCGCAATACAACAACCATACAACAACCCCAACAGGGAGGCACACACGGTGTTGGACCAGTATGTGAGGGACTTTGCCTCAGGCAGACACGACGTGGAGGATGTGTGTGTCATGGTGCTCGACTGTGTAGAGGAAGAAGTGCATCACATGGTGGAAAATTGTGTGTCGTATTTTGGGACAGACAGTGACCGGGGCAAAGGTGCACTGGGCTTGTGGCGTCATTTTGATGACGTGTTTGCACCATTACGTGTCAAATATGACATCACACCGCTTGAACTGGAGTTGCCGCAGCACTGATGATTTGTAGCACATTTTTTCTCTCAATATAGACAAAATTGTATCATTTTACTGATGTACAACATAATAATACACAGCAACCATAAAATACTTATAATCGCGCATAACCACTCTGATGTTCAGCACTTCCCTCAACCACCTTGCTGCGACAATACGCGTCCCACCCACCACCCCCTCCATGTCGCAGCACCCACTGGGCTACTGTCACCTCAAAATCATCAGGCACTGTGCCCACACCATGCTTTACAAAGTATGCACACGCAGCCGCCATCAGCTGCACACTCACACTCACCACCGTGTCGAATCGAGGCAACAAACGCCCATCCCCAGCATGCATGGCAGCCAGTGTTTTTGCCACCTCTAAAAACACCCCATCTGGTATGCACCTCGCACGCACCAACACTGCTGCGTGTCCCGTGGCTGGAAACACATAGGCGTTGTTTGCCTGATCTGGTGTGTACAAACACCCGTTATATTCGACAGCAGCAAAGGGGCTGCCACTGGCAAACAACACACGCCCGTTGGTGTGCTGTAAAGCTTGTTCGTATGTACACTCTGCACACACGGTGGGGTTGCTCAGAGGCAACACAATGGGACGCGTGTTGCACTGCGCCATTGCACGCAGCACATGGTGGTCAAAGGCACCTGCGATGGTGGACACACCAATCAATGCACAGGGCTGCAGGGCCTCGACAACCTGCTGTAACCCTTGTACATCTGGCAACCCATCATGTGCATATGGCAGCTTGTGGTGTTGCAACGAATCCCGTCTCTGTTTTCGCACCAGCCCCTTGCTGTCGATAAACACACACTGTCGCCGTGCTGTTGCGGCGTCCATACCAAACTCATGCACCAAGTACAAGCTGATGAGGTCTGCGATACCCGTGCCGGCTTCCCCCGCACCCAAAAACAGCACCGGTCGTGCTGCCAGGGACACCTCTGCAATGCGACATGCTGCCAACAACACAGCCAATGTGACACATGCTGTGCCCTGGATGTCGTCGTTGAAACAACACACACGTGGGCCATATCGCTGGAGCAGTGAAAATGCAGTGGTGTTGCCAAAGTCTTCAAATTGAATCAACACATGTGGGCGCCATGCATGTATCGCCTGCATAAAGTGTTCCAACACAGCATCGTATGCGGCACCTCGTAACCGTGGCTGTCGCACACCCTTGTATGTTGCATCCTGCAGCAGGGACTGGTTGTTGGTGCCCACGTCGAGAAACACAGGGAGGAGCTGCTGGGGGGGGACGGCTGCTGCGACGGTGTACAACAGGCTCTTGCCCTCACAAATACCCATACCACCAGCACCAAGGTCCCCAAGGCCCAAGATACGCTCTCCATCAGTGACGATGACGATGCGCACATTGTGGGCATTGGCAGGATGCGCGCGCATTGCAGTGAGCATGGCATGTGCGTCCATGGTGGTGCCATCAAGCCACAAGCCATAGCTTGTGAGTGGTAGGTGAAAGTATTGCTGACAGACGGTGCCGATGGTGGGTGTGTAGAGGTAGGGCAAGACACGCTCTGCTGCTGATGTCAGCAGCGTATAGAACAAGGATGGGTTGGTACTGTTTGTGTTGTGAAGGGTTGTGTCGTCATATATTTGACACGGCATCCATTCTGTATACATTCTCATACCGTTGCAGGGTTCGCAGAAAGAGGAATCGTTGAACATCGTTCGCCTTGCCATCGACCATCTGCAATACATTCTGCGTCCATGCTTGAGATGTACTGATTGCCATGATGACTATGTTGATAACACCAGAACAAAGTGCAAAGTGTGTTCCTTAATTCCTGTATAGAAGTGAACAACATTGATGGTTGTTCATTGCTGCAACTGGCCATTGTTGGTCATTGTTCACAGCCTCAATCAAGTACAAACTGCTCTGCCAACATAGCGTTGTGCAAATGATCGACTGGAACAGATACTGGTGACTGCCACTACCACCAACATGGATGCTGTACCCAATAATATGACTGTGGCATCCAACGATGCAGCACAATTGCAAGATGCATACACGCAGCAGCAACCACATCCACCAGCAGCACGCAATATATTGGCGTTTTACCTGATCATGGTACATGATGATCGCTGCGACGTGCACTCAATCCCAAGTACCTTCACAAGCACCCCCTCACCACAGTTTTGCATGGTGGGTGCTCAAAGTGGCATTTTCTACTGGCGCAAGGTCCACCAGCGATCATATGAACTGGTACGTGTGCTTCACAACCACTGCACAGCAACACAAGTCACAATACCAACAAAAACAGGTTACCCTCCTCGGCTTGTGGCTTGTCCCCCCCTATTTGGCAATTGGCATGCATGCGTATCGCTTTCTCATCGTGTGGGCCCTCTACAGCAGCATCACCGGCTTTTTCCTACACAAAGCATCCCAGAAACGCATGGCATCCCACATCCCACGCACCATTTTTGCATGGTTTCTCGGCGTCTACCGCATCAGTGTTGCAGCAGGCGTGCTTGGCTACATACTGTTGCTTTTATTTCTCTTTGACCCTGGCATCCTCAGGCAGCACATCCTCCCAGCTGGGCTGCCGTTTACCATGCTGTGGTATGGCTTGTACTTCGGGGTGCTGGGGCGTGACAGTGCAGAGGTTGCAAGTGATCGCATGGCAGCCGTCATGGGCACGGGGCGGCGGCTGTCTGTGTCTGTGAAAAACTGTGGCATGTGTGGGGGCAACCTGCCTGATTTTGGCACCGCTGGTGCGAGCAGACGAGGGGAGGATGTGGGTGGGGAGCGTAGTGTGGGAGCATTGCTACGTGGTGGTGGTGGGCAGAGTACGTTGACGTTGCCGTGCAAGCACAGTTTTCATGTGCAGTGCTTGCAAGGATGGACAATTGTCGGAAAGAAGGACACATGTCCACAGGTATGTAGGATGTGCAATGCACACGTATCTTCCCTCTTCCACTCACAATGCACATATTTGCTTGCAATACAGTGCTTGGAAAAGGTGGACCTGAGGCAACTGTATGCTGACAAACCATGGCAAACCAAAAACCTACACTGGTGTGTGGGGGGGGGGTGTGGGGGGGAAGGGGGGCATGTGATAGCCATAGTGCCCACACATTGTGTCCACACATGATGCCTCAACAAAAAATGTCTCAACACATAGTGTCCAAACATAATGTCCACACACAATATACAACAACAGGATACAAATGCTTGATTCATTGCGGTACATGGTGGTATGGTTGCCGGCAATACTGATGGTGGCACATGTTGCATTGCACGTGTTTGGGCTGGACCCCCCTAAAGCAGACATTGCACCTGCCAGTAATGCTACTACAGGGATGGACCCCACCCTGATCAACACCCCTGTTGCGTAAAGTAGTCATAATGCATTTGTTTCCCTCATCATTTGCCCATTTGCACGCACACGTGTAAACATTCGTTATTGTCACGCAAACATTCGTTGTTGGGCACACATCCACCAATCAATCCACCAATCAATGAAATGTGTGCAAGAAATGTGTGCAACACGTGGTCACAGTAGCACTGGTGCTCCACTGTGAATGGAATGGTCGCACAACTATGTTACTATGAGAGCACCTTCTTCCGCAAGCAGGATGGATTCGCCCACCCACAGAATAGGCTAGGAGCTCTTGTATTGTGCGCTTTGCCTCGTAGCCCTATGCAGCATGGGCAGCCGCACAGGGGCTGGTTATGGCAGCACGTTGTGCCAGAATGGTGGCGCATGGGAATATGTGTGTGTGCATAGTATAGTGTACGCCTCCGAGGTGGAATTGAACCACTACGCCGTCAAGCGTCTACAGATTTGAAGTCTGCACCCCAGACCACTGGGGATCACGGTGGCACCAAGAATTCGAGAATGGTTGTGGTGGGCATGGCGGCTGGGTTTGTTGTGTGCTGGTCCGTGGCTGTGTACTTGTGCAGTGTTTCATGCAAGTCGTGAATAATGCATGGTTGAATAATGTGTGTTTGTTCACATTGTTTGCAGAGGAAAACCCACCAAGATCAAAAGTGGTTGCACAGGTCAACCATGATGTTGGCCAACACGCTGCCAGGCGTGTTCATGTCACTTTCAAACCACACACATCCCCACGACACCATTGCACGTGGAGTGTTGTCGAAATCCGTTGTGTGTAGGCCATCATGCAAGTTGGTTGCATCAAGGGCTCGACACCCACGACACGGCATCTTGCGCGTGCATGCATCCCAAGATATTGATCGTAATTACAGGTACGTAGCGGTCGTCAACTATGTGCCACACCCGCATCAACACACCCCATCAACACACCCCCATCAACACACCAGTAAAACAGCGGAGAAAGCACTGGAAGTCAACCTTAACCCCATGTTTTATGGTGTACTTGCAGAGATTGGTGCCGGTCAGGAGGTTGCTCGATGGTTTTTCCAGGTGGGTGCTGCGGCCGGGACTGTTGCAAAAGCCATCAGCGCATATGACATGCAGGTGTGGGTGTGTGGGTGTGGGTGTGGGTGGGTGGGTGTTGGTGGGTGGGTGGGTGTGTAATAAATATCAACAAATCATGCAGGACAACCACCTATTCCACCGTCCAATCACACACCATCCAAACACACACCATCCAACATCCACACAGATCAGCGATGCAACATATGGTGCAGCACAGCGATACGTGACCCGTGATCGTGTAGAAGCCATGCTGGAGGCAGAATACCTCAGCTGCTCCCTCACATTGAGAAAATCAAGGGGAAATACCACTGCATTTTTTGCATTTGCCGACACAGTCGTGGCTAAAGCATTCAATCGTGCAAATGAGTGTCATGGGTGGTTGGGCATAAAGTACCAGGCACAACCCAAGTATGTTTTTTGTGGGTGGTACTTTTAATTTTGGGTGGTGACATACCAAACCCTGGTGGTGATGCACAACAGAAATACACCACATCAACACACACACACACGCACACACACACACACACACAGGGCGGAACCCAACACTGTGATCCTGCACACGCGCATGCTTGACAGTACAGCACAGCTGCAACAGGAAGCACTGGGTGTGTTGGGTGTCAATTTCATTCACAGTGTGTTGTTTCACAGTGGACAACCAGCAGCCATCATTGGGCGGCTGTTGGATGATCTGTCAAGGGATCGCATAGAAGTGGTGTGTGTGGTGTACCTAGGGGGTAGTGTGTATGGTGTACCTTGTGGGTACCAAAGGTGTAGATGAAGGTTTATTGTGGTGTGGGTCTATTGAGTGCAAGTATGCATGCACACGCGTGCCTGTTATGCTTTGTGACTGCTATATTGTGTTTTTCACGTGCGCTGCCAATCACCCCCAACATATAATACCCTCCCACACATCACACACATCATAATGCAACACACCACACCACACCAGCCACCCACCAATAGGATGCTATTTCATTCACTGGACCAGAATACATAGGCTATGATAATAGAGTTGCTGCACTGCAACTGGTGGAAAAGCAGTTGTGTGATGCTGTACTGTTTACTCCCAAAGGTACCACCACATGATGCTGTTGTTGTTGTTGTCTGAGGGTGTATGAGGAGGACTGTGGGTTCACGTACATATACCTACACATACATATACCCGCATACATTGTGAATTCCACATGATAGCACATACGCAGCAGACACATACACGTGCAGCAGGCACATACATACCACACACCATCAGGTGAACTCAAAATACCACATGAGGCCCTATACAAAAAGCACGTCTTGCTCATGCGGGGTCGCTTCAACCCATTTACCAACCTCCATAATGACATGCTCATGAATGCAGCCCAGCAGTTTTTCTGTGAGGGGCTGGCTCCTGAAGCAGCAGGAGCAGTGGTGGTGAATGCAAATGCACCTGCATCAGGAGGGGGGTTGACTGATAGCATGGATGAGTGTGTGTACAGGGAGGATACACTGGTGCTGCTGGAGATCAGTACCAATGACATGCTTGATACAGGAGACATGCTCGATTGGTATGTGGGGTGGTGTGTGTTGTTGGTGTGGTTGCTGTGCATCAATTTTGTGTGTTCACTAGTGCATTCACCCTACTGCATACACACACCCTACTGCATACACACACCCTAATACACACACACACCCTACTGCACACACACACCCTACTGCACACACACCCACACAGGACATCCAATGACCTCAATGAAGCAAGCTTCCTGCAGCGTATAGAAGCACTGGCAACCATGGGGTACACAGTGTTGCTTTCAAGCTACCAGCGCTACTTCAAGCTTGGTACCTATCTGTCACGATGTATGTGTTTGTATGGGAATGTTTTTTTGGGATTGTGTATGAGAATGCTTGTACTGGTTTTGTGTAGAGAATGTTTGTGCTGGTGTTGTATGAGAATGTTTGTTGTGACATTGTGTATGAAAATGATTGTCACTGACGTTGTATGAACATGATTGTCACTGACGTTGTATGAAAATGATTGTCACTGACGTTGTATGAATGATTGTCAAGGTGACCCTCCCAACTCTCTCTCTCTCTATGGATGACCCCCATGCACGATCCCTCACTATAGCACCACTCCCTCACAGACATGTCCCCCAGCAATCAAAAGTGTATTGTATTGGGGGTGCCCTCGCTTAAGGAGTTGTTTGCTGAACGCCACTATAATGACCTGGATGGAGGCATCTTGGAAAACTTTGGACGACTGCTATCTGCAGACATGGTATGTGGTACACAGGAATATGTGGGTTTGATGATTGACCATCACATTATTTGACCCTCACATTACTCGACCCCAGCACATTTCCTGTTCATCAAATTATTCATCCCCCACATACAAACACAGAAACTCTATGTCTACCCAACACTTGACAAAGACACCTTGACAACCGCAAATGATGTCAAGGTTGATCCTACAGTGCAATTGCTGTACGACTACATTTTACAGCGCGGCACGATTGTGCCTATACGTGAATACAACACCAACTTGCTCAAGTATGGAGATGTATCACGGAGGGTACAAGAGCTGCTGCGTGCTGGATCACCCGAGTGGGAGGTGTGCTTATTGGGTGTATTTTTTATAGAACATCCACAGTGCATACAAACACAGAACCCACCCACCCACCCACCCACCTACGCAGAGCATGGTCCCGCGTCATGTTGCCAACCAAATCAAGGCACAGCAGCTGCTTGGCTACCGGCCACCAGAAGACCACCATGTACAGCAAGGCAATGGTGATGCACAACCACCACCCAAGCACAGAGGCAAGCGAAAACCCAAGGCAGCAGCTGCTGGCGAGAGTTGATCATTTATTGTGATGTGATTTTTATGGTTTGCTTTTACGCTGCTCCTTTGACAAATCACAACAAATAATTGATGGAAAACCATCTACATTCTGCAAGCAACACGTGTGCACTACCAGCATTGGACACAACGACAGGATCTTTGCCACACTCACAGCAACAGTTACTCCCCAGGACCCTGGCTCGCAGCATTTCATTCAATCCTTCATACTTGACATCATTCTTGCAGATCATAGCGCCCGTGAAAACCCAGTCGAGCTGAACATCATCATATAATTGTCACAACCCTGTTTTGCTACTGCTCTTGGGGTATGTTGTGTGCTTGATTGTTGAGGATGAAAGGGAAAATGGCTGGGAAATGTGCTTGGGAAATGTGCTTGCTCAGCACCTGTGACAATGGCCATCTACAGGTGTCTATTGCCCAACACAAGCCTAGGATGACCACCAACGGCGGGGAAACACCCGTGGCACCTGCCACTCCACAAGAAACATCACAGCACAACAAGGTATGTGCGGTGTAGAGCACAGTCTGTCAGATGCTCGCCATCCCTGTCAATCAACCAACCCTACACAGGAAACCACACCTCAGGTAGCCATCGATCCCCCAAACACATCCTCTCCACCACCATTACCAGACAATGGTACACATGGCAACTCTCCACAGCCAGTACCAGTGGCTGTGGCAGCAACCACCACCGACAATGCAGCACCACCACTTGGCAAACCAAACCAACCACCCCCTGACTTGAACGCAACACACACCCGCGTGACCGCGACGACCACCACTACTGCTGTACCCAACCAGCCATCACAACCTGCAGCACGGTTGAGCAACACGATCAACGAGTTGGATCCCCGGAGAGAGCGGCGTATTGATCCACGTGAGCGCACACGGCAGTGGGTAGAGGCATTGGAGTTGCCACCAGAACTGGAAGCAAAAATGCGTAGTGCGTCGTTTAAAGAGACATCTTCACAGCTTGCGTCTGCCAAGCAACCCCCACCACACAACCCAACGAGCAAGTCCAATCGATGGTTTTGTTGTTTCAAGAGTGGTGATGTAGCTGCATGATGATGATGATGTGATGATGACATGCATGATGATGACCTTGAGCAGCTTGATGGTGGCGGCAGTGAGTGTTTGTTTCTTGTGTTTTTTAGTCAATCGCGAAACTGATGTGCACTGTGTAACCTGGCATAGCATTTCATTGTACACACATGGCTGATCAAAACTCGTGGTCCAGCTTTGCTGGGCTCAACCGCATCCTGCAATCTCGTTCATGGAGCATCAGGCGTTCATGCCAAGCCGTGGAAAGCTGCTTGGATGCCAACAGGTTGGATAATTGTTGTTATGTACAAGTATGATGCATTGATGATCGAAACAGTACACATGCATTGTCTACCATCACACACAAACAGGGACAATCTGCGGGGATTTTTTGAGCAAAACTTTCCCAACTTGTTGCGCAACATATTTGGCTTTGAAGGCCAGGGATGGCTTGCTAGTGCAGCACAGGTATGAGGGTGTGTTGCAAAACACAACATGGGGAGCGTATGGCATTCATATTGATTATCCGCCTTGTACAACAGGGTGGTCGAGAGGTGGACATCAAGGCACTGCTCGACTTGCTTTCCCCCACTGGCAGGCTCTTTCGTGAAATGCAACGTGCAGATGCAGACGAACTCATTCAATTCATGTTTCCAGTAGAGCGCCTGCCAACACACACCCAGGTATTATGGTGGTACACGCACAACATACCCGGGTGTTGTATGCCTATATACACCCAAACGTTCTCCCCCAATCACAGATGCTACTGTCACTGCCAAACGGGCGTGCATACCTTGCCAAGTGGCCACAGTACACAGGTCGCATCGTGCTTGATCCCAGTGGTCGATGCCAATTGCACCTCAACGTTGTGTGCTACTTTTTGTTTTGGCTTGCATTTGCAGTGCTCAAGGGTAAAGAGGGAAATGCAGCAAGTACACTGTTGGATAAGCGAAAATTGGCGTTTGATCCGTCTGGTATCACCCGCTATGCACGCAAGGTAGGAGGGTGGGGAGAGACTGTGTGAGTGTGAGGAGAGGGTGCTCGTGCTATATGACAGTGGTGACATGTGATCAACATATGCATGCTAAACCATAATCATCGACCTCGTTAATCATCATCAACATCAACATCATTTATCATGTTGTGTGTGTGTATATTATACAATACAATACAATGCAATACAACAATAGGCAATGCAGTGGGGTCAAGGTGGGGATATTGGTGGCCACCCTACACTTCGATTGCTGCGTGCATACCTTGATGCTTTCCTACCACAACCAACACCAAGTGGAGGTATGTGTGTTGAAACATGACACAGTTCACGCAGTTCATACGTTGCTATGTGTATCCTCGTCATCTGTGTACAAGTCACATGATACATGTGATCTTCCCCAATGCACATTTGATATGTATCGTATTCCCCACAAATACACACATATGCATCGTATTCCCCCCCACACATTACCCCACACAGTCACACCAGTGCGTGGGAGCCCCTCTGCATTACGCAGCACCCCTGCTGCTGATCGTGCCAAGGGTACACTGTTGCTCAGTGTATTTTGTGAGTTCTGGCTGAGTGATGGGGATGAACCATTACCACATGGGGTGGCAGGTGCTGGTGCAGCTGCTGCTGATCGTGCTGTACAACTCAGCTCATTGCGGTGTGTATGTGGGGTGGGGATGGTACCATTGTGTGCAGCGTACCAAATGTGGGTTGAACGCACATTCGTAAACACCTGTCCTCTTGTGTATACTAGTGTGTGTGGACTACTGTATATGGCCATGTGTATGTACTATTGTGTCTCATACCATACCATCTCATACCATCCCTTTGTCACAACAATCCATCCTTCCCCCCCCCCTTCACACAGGTCTGTTGGTTATGAACCACCACGAGCAGAACACCTCGATGCCATCCTCGTCATGCTTCGACACCTCACCATTACAACCACCGCCACCGCCACCCCCACCCCCGCACAACGACAGCTCTCATGGGTGCCCACCACCCCTGTGGTGTTGGCTGTCAACCCCACACGCCGCTCCCCACCACTCCCACGCCTGGGTGCAGCAGGGCAGCCTGCATATCAACATGTGCTGCAGCGTGTGTATAGGATGTTGAGGAGGGCGTGTTGTCTATGGCCGACGGATGACATGCCTGTGACACCGTTAGTAGGGGTGTGGATGACGGTGGCTGCACCATGGAGGGTGCCCAAGGTGTGTGTGTTTGTTTGTTATTGAGTGTGTGTGTGTTTGGGGGGGGGGGCGGCTGGTAGAGGTGTTTTGTTGATTGTGTGTATACGTACATGTGTGCATTGCTTCCTTTCCACAACACAGGCTATGATGCATGCAGGGGGTTCACAGGGCACTGTTGCGGCCAATGGTATGTGTCAAGATGATGATGATGATGCCATGGGATCGTGCGTCCCTGTGTTGGTAACATTTGTGTGTACAACTTGTATGTATACAACTTGTATGTACACCATGTACACACCTGTGCACACCTTATACACACCTTGTACACAGCTTATACACACCTTGTACACACCTTGTACACACTTGTACACACCCTGTACACACCTTGTACACACCGTACCCACACAGATACAGCAGCAAGGGGCATACGTGAACAGATTCATCACGTGTCGGATGTATTGCACCTGATGGCTGCTGGTGTGCATGACAACCAACAACTTACTGGTGTGTTGCAGGGAGGATGGAGTGTTCTTTATGAAAGATGATTATTTGCATGTGTACACATATGTATACACACACATGTATACACACAAACACACATATATGCACACATATATATACACACACATATACGCACACAAACACACACATGTGAAACACACATGTAAAACCCACACAAACCCACCCCTCTCAGGTCAATACACGAATGAGTGGCAGCAGCATGTGCTCACCCACATAGCCTTGTATGGTGTGCTGCTGCCATTGCTGATTGATAGGTGCACTGATCGTATAGCATCAGCACGTGATGAAACTGCACTGAGAGACCTTCATAGGGTATGTGTATTATATATTGACATAGGGTATGTGTATTATATATTGACATAGGGTATGTGTATTATATATTGACATAGGGTATGTGTATTATATATTGACATAGGGTATGTGTATTATATATTGACATAGGGTATGTGTATTATATATTGACATAGGGTATGTGTATTATATATTGACAAACAACACACCTTTGCGTACCAACGAGAAATCACCCCCCCACCACACATACACACACACAGGTTCTCGACATTCTGCACACCTCCCCCGACCTCATCACGCTCTTACGCACCGTTGAAACTGAATACGCTGCATACGTCACTGCAAGGGCGCGACGGCTGGATGGGCAATTTGGGGAATTGCTGCCGTGGTTGTGTGAGCAGCTGCATGAGTGGGAGGTGGCTGCTAGTGCAAATTACCTCAATGACTCACCCATGGCACAGGTTTTGTGTGTGTTCTGTGGGGGGTGTTGAAGGTTTTTTACAGGGTTGTTTTGTGGGGGTGTTGTGGATGTTGTGGGTGTTGTTGTGGGGGTGGTTGTACGGTGTTGATGATGAAAAGCAGGGGAGATGCTGTGTTTGGCATGGTGTGGTTTGTATCTGTGTATGTTCGCACCCATGAACATCCACACTGTACAAGCACGTGTCCACACTGCACACATACAACCCGCACATACAACATATCATAGACAAGAGTGTGCTACACACGTGCACATGTGCATCACACAACATGTGCATCCACACTGTACACAGGAGGTCCCGCAGCTGCTGCTGTTTAGCACCAGTGCTGATGGTGTGGCAAGTAAAGTACGTGATGCCCTGCATGAGGCATCTGCTGCATTCAAGGTGTGCGTTTTGACTATTATTTTTTTTACTGTTTTTTTTTTTTTTGGGCTGGGTGTGTTTTGACTGTGTGCATTGTGACTGTGTGTGTTTTGACTGTGTGCGTGTTGATTATGTGTGTTTTGACAGTGTGAACTGCGTTCACCCACCACCCAACCCACCCCCACATACAACACTACACACAGCCTGAGCTTGTAGCACCAGTGCGGAGTACAGCAGAAGCAGTGTTGCCTATAAACCAACTACCTGAGGCTGTAGCCTATGTTGCAGCCACACCAGCACATGATGATCAACATGTACAGGTAGGCAACAACACAACATGATTGGTTACAATATGATAAGAGTATGCCATTGCACACAGCCAAAACCACACAGCCAAAACCACACAGCCAAAACCACACAGCCAAAACCACACAGCCAACCACACACATATGGACACTCCCACACACCCACAGGGCCTGCGCAAGTGCACCTGGCAGCAAGCAGTGTACAAGGGGGACCCACTACTGTCACCCATCACCTCATACGAGGTGCCAGTGCTTGTACATGCATTGGTGCATGCAAGTGAGGTGCTCAACACGTGGCTACGACTTGGTGATGCGGCAGATACTACAGCACGCAGTGAGGTGCCTGAAACATTTGTGCAGGCATGGCTTGTGCGTGCACGCAACAGGGGGGCACGTATCAACTTGCGTCCATGGGCTGATGTGCGCAACCTGATGGGCGCATTGGTACTTGGCATGTTGGCACATTATAGTTTTTTGATGATCAGGAGTCTAGGACGTGCGATAGTGTACTTTTCAGAACTGGAAATTGATTGATAATGTTTGGAGTGCACACAATGACCCCACTGTGTCAGAACTGGATTGATATTATGTTATTTTGGTTTATAAGTAGTTTGGAGTGCACACAATGACCAACAAGAACAACTGACATCAGAACAAACGCATCTACGATCCAATACCAGGACCTTTAACGACAACAAACCTAGTCCATTCTCAAAACCCCGTCGTGTGTACAGTCACACATCACGCTGGCAGTGCGACACCCCGTTGCGCTGTGTCGCGGCAAATCCATACAATAAACCCTGATGGGGTCCAGCTCACTTGTTCTTGACCCCAACAACGGGCAATCAGTCTCAACCGCTGCATCAGAATCTGTTCAAGCAGTTGGATCAGCACCCAAGGGCTTTTTCGCACGGTTTAGTGCAGGGCAGGCGAACAAGTGTGAACCACAGTCTCCCACAAGCAGCGTGCAGTATGAAATTGGCATACGCCCTAGTTTCTATTGGCTTGATGCAGACCTCACACCAGCAGAACGCAAGCAGCAACAGGATTTGGCACGCAGGCTTAAAAGTGATTGCCAGGACCAAGCGGTTGTGATTGAAGACTTTGCGGGGCATGCTGGTGCCTGCTTTGCTGGTGTCTTTGATGGGCATGGGCCTGATGGGCGTGGGTGTGCCATGTTTGCATCAACTATGTTGCCGCAGCTGCTTTCCAAAGATCAGAAGATATGGTAGGTGTTGGGTTGGCATGGATGTCACACCTAGGTGTTCACACACGGTAGTACACACAGGAGTGAGGACATGAAAAAGTGCTACAAGGCATTTAAGAATGCATGTTACGGTACCAACGATGCTCTACAAAAGCACTCTGTGTCTCATGTCAATGCAACATTGTCTGGTACCACAGCATGCTTTGTCATCGTCAAGGACAAGACTGTCTATGTCGGCAGCACAGGTATGAGGGTGGGGTGTATACATAATGTACACTGCTGTGCACACATGCTTGCAAACACAAACGTAATTTGCACATATGGATGTTGGTATGTGTCGATAAATATGGACACATATGTACACAACAAGGAAACACACTGCAACCCAACCCAACCCAACAGGTGATTCCCGGTGCATAGTGATCCGTCGCTCCCCTGATGGTCGTGTGACCAATGAACAACTCAGCTGGGATGCAAAACCAGACGTACCAGAGGAACGACGACGCATACAAATCAAGGGGGGACTTGTTGCACAGTTGCGAGACACATCCGGCAAACCTATGGGAGCATTTCGTGTGTTTAGAAGCACTAAGGATTTCCTACCTGGTCTTGCAATGAGCAGGTCGTTGGGTGATGCGTTGGCACACTCGTTGGGGGTGGTGGCAAAGCCGGCATTCAAGATGTATCGTGTGCAGCCAGACGACCTGTGCTTGGTATGGGGCATCCATTGTGTATATGGTTGTTGTACAAACCAAATCCTGGGTATTGTGGTTGGTCCAATGGTAGCACACAGATGTGGTGTGTGCTCATCAACGACACAGGTGTTGGGGACAGATGGTGTGTTTGATGCCATGGACAACCAGCGTGTTGCAGAGTGTGTGTGTGAGTACTTGGACAGGAGAGACCCAGCATTGAGTGTTGCGGATGTGCTAACACAAGAAGCACAAGAACAGTGGAAGACACTGGGTGATGATGTATGTGTTGATGGGTGGTGTATGCATGCATACTGGAAACACAGTACATATGACTCTCAACAGCATGCGTATGCTGTTTCTATTACCCCCTGCGTATCATTCACATGTGTCTCATCCCCCGGCACAGATAATTGTGGATGATACAACTGCAGTGTTGCTCTACCTGAAACCACCACCACTGCCTTGTTACCCACCCACGCCAATAGAGAGCCCCGTGGTGAAGGCTGCGTATTCTTGTGATGCTGCCAATGACATGTATAAGCTGTATGCGCAACATCCACAGGTGGACCCAAGGCATAGGGAATGAATTTTGACCAGTGATCACGTTTTTGTTGTTGTAGACATGCATGTATGTGTGCATGTGTGTTGTTGTACACACATCAGAATTTTGGTTGTTGTTGTTTTCATCATCATCATAATCACAAATATATATGTAACAAATGTGAGGGTAGCATGTGGCTCACAACACACTGGCTCTGTCACCCGCCACAAGTGTGTCCATCAACGTCATCAACCAGGACACCAACATCATGGTGTCGTATGCATGCTCGACACCATACGCATGTGATTTCTTTGCATAGAAAACACATGTTGTTGCGTTTGCCAGCCAAGCAGCGAGGTTTGTTGATGATGAAAAGCTCATGCAACGAAATAGCCACGCTGCTTGGCATGGAAACACTCGACACTGCGCAAGACATGTTGAGGTACGTAGCGTGTGATAAGTTTGATGACAAGAGCATCACACTGTACACTCTCACCTACACAACACCGAATCCAGGCGCCGCCCTGAGCTTGCAAACATAACACCAGAACAGCTGGCACAGCGTTTGGTAGAGCTCAAGAGTCTTCTGCCCGGCAGCAATCTCCCTGAGCTCCTTGCCCTTGCACCATCCCTGCTCTTGCTGGACGATCTTGACGCCACAGTAGGGCATGCCATTCGCCAGATGCATGCGCTCATGCCAGGAATACCCGTGGAGACAAAGTTGCATTTGGGTGGCACCGTGTACTGGAGTTTTCTAGGTTTGATACCTGCTTACAAGCGCTAGTGGGTTGCTCTGTCTCATTTCACATGCTATTCACTATCATCCCCTTGCAGCAACAACACATCTGTCGCAACACACCTGAAACACAATGCCTGAAACACACCCCACCAAGGTTGCACCGACAGTGTATCCCGCCACACAGATTTGGTCACATCAACGTCACTCAACAAGACCAGAGCAGAAATCCTGCTTACACGTCCTGTGCGCGTGCATCGTAGCTCACGAGCATGGCCTGGACTCTTGGGGCAGGTGTGTTATATGTTTACTATGTTGGGTTTTGTTGTGTTTTGTGTTTTCAAGAAAGCAGGGTGGGGCCTTTTGCACAACATCCTATAACATCAACATGTCATCCTTGTCCTCTCATCACTCCACTTGTTATTTCTCAAACAGGATGCACGTGTTGCCAAGGCATTTCTGGAGACCAACACCGGTCATCAGGTGCAGCTGGTAAGTGCTGACTCAGTGCCCAACATCATGTTTAATACGGTAAGTGTGTGTATAGGCTGTACATACAGCTTGCTGTGTGTTGTAGTACATCCACATTGTAGTATACTCTTACCACGTTGTAGTATCCTTTGTACCCCCATAAATTAACAGGTTCCTGGTGTTTTGCGCAGCAGTGGTGCAAGGAGCAACATTGTAGTGATCTACAACCCCCGCAATGGCAAGGTGGCCATCTCCCCGAGGCTTGTCTGATTTTTTTGTTGCTGTTTTATTGTGTCTTTGTACTGTCACAACATTTTGTACACTAGGATTTTGTACTATGTATTCAACAGCAACGTGATCATGATATAGTGTAACACTACATCTAATCAATGTTCTGTCCATAAGGTCATATTGTGTGTGTGCCTGCGTAGCTGCACTGTAACATAATACACTGTAGCACAGATATATCTTTCATATAACAACAACCACAACACAAAACATGTATCCCACAATATCAGCTTCGTCATCTGCAGATGCCGACCGTGCCTCGATCAACTCCAATTTGAGTGCACGTCAATCCTTGGCCAACAGCTCTAGCAATGGCCCACCACCTCCACCACCGCCTGGAGCGCCACCACCATCTGTACCGGTGCTACGAGTCAAGATTGCAGACAACCTCAGCATGCCGCCCCCGGTAGGACGCGTTGTGTGTGGTGCCACACCAAGCAGCACAAACACATCACATCAGTACACCTCTTCACACAGGATGCACTGCAAGCACCAGTGCCAGATACATCTGCAAATGCAACAGCAATAGACTGTAGCATCGAGCGGGAAATAATACGTGGCACATGGCAGCCCCCATCAGCCAAGGAACCACCAGCAACCACATCTGCGGTATGAGAGTATAGCTCTGGGAGTGCTGTGGGCATGGTGTGACACACTCAACCAACACACAGGCGTTTGATGAGGCTGTGGCCATGTACACGGGGATGGGTTATGAGCGAGAGGAAGTGTGCATTGCATTGACAGTGTTTGGCCTGGATGTACATCAGCAGGACAAGGTTGGTGGAGGGTGTGTTGTGCGCATACCTGCTTTTGTGTATTTCAAACACACCAGGGAGACCCCTTGTACACAGGTAGTGGAGTTTGCCAAGCAATACAGCACCCTCAAGAGCATGGGGTTTGCAGCACCACTCGTTGCAGGGGCATTGCTACGCTGTGACAATGACCTGTCAGCGGCGACAGATGCGTGTTTGGCTGCATCCATGAACGGCCTCGACTCGTAATTGGGTTTGATGTTTGTGCTGTTTGTTATTCCTTGGGTAGCATTGTACACCAGGCTGTTGCCACAAAACATACATTTGTAACAACATAGTGAACAAGCAGGGCGGACACCAACAAACTTGATCTCAATCCCTAGGTCGTATTCCACGTGACGATGGCGCGCCCGTTTGCACACCACGTCCCGCTGCAATGTATTTCACAACGCTTGCATCACGTACCAAGTCGTCAACTTGTTATTACTAGCAGCTCACCATCAACCGGAGGGGTTGCGCACCCGCCCCCCATGGATGGCAACGACAGTGACAGCCCTAGCAACAACCCTATGCTTGAACCGGTCCTGCAGGCATCCAGGAGCTTCAACTATGCACACCGCCAAGTCACCCGCTCCCTCAGCAATTTTGAAACCCGGCTGGGCTCCCTCCTCAGTGCGCACACAGAAACACAAGAAGCCACACAAGAGGGTAACGAGTGGATGCTTGATACCCGCGAATACGAATTCTCCCGCAAACAGGTACTGTCGTTGTTGCCAAAGTATCGAGGTGCCAAATGCACAACATGTCACCTACGGTACACACACCTCCACGACACACACATCTCCACGACACACACACCTCCACGACACACCAACACCTCCAGGAATCAGTGTTTCGCATATTGGAAAAGTGTATGCACAAGTGCAGCAACGTGTTGTTACTATTGGCTGCAACAGATGTGATCATGGGGTACATTGGCTATCGCGGTGATGCCGAGTTGTTGGACCTGTATGCCTCCCTTGCTGATGCATTTCATGAACTAGTTACTGCAGTTATGGTTCGATATGGTTCTCGCAGTTTTCGTGCAGTGTTTGAGACACGGGGGCAAGACATTCATAATCTGATGGGGGGGCTTGTCAACTTGAGTAATGTTATTTTGGAGGTGGCTGTCATATCCGCATGGCTGGTAGGTGTCGGGAGGGGGTGGGGTTGTGCAATGAGATGTGTGTACATTGGGATGTATGTCCATTGGGGTGTGTAAACATGTATCCTGGTGTGTGTACATGGGCGCTGCTGTGTGTACCACCGTACACCCCAACACACAGGCTGTGGTGCAGGTGGCAACAGCAACAGCAGTGTGGCCATGGACCCTTGCTGTGTGTGCGGTATGTATATTGATACAACATCTTGCAACATGCAACATCAATCAACCCGTACATGCATCCTCCATGTTATCAATATAACAACCTCCCCACACCTGACACACGCACACACACACTGACACCATACAATGCAGGGGGCATCTGTGCTTGCTACAATCCTACGAATAGCAACATGGGGCCGCCCCGCCTATGCACAAGCCCTCACCTCCACTGTCCTGCACATAGCAGAATCACTCAAGGCAAGTGTGCAGTGGGTATTCCACCTGGGTGGGCTGCTGCGAAGGAATGTGGGGCAACCAATGCGCCGTGCCAAACGAAAGATCAAACACAAACTCGGGGGCAACGGGACATCCATGGACGTGGACACTGCAGTGGTGATGTCTTCCAGCGGTGGATCGTTGGATGACAGCACACGCCGCCCAATGCAAGCCACATCAAGGCGTGCACAGTATGAATTCAGGTATGTTTTTCGGGGGGGGGTACATTCAGGGGTACATTCAGGGGCACTTGGTCAACATTGATCACATTGGTAAGGAGATCAATGCACATTGGACACCACACCCCTGCTACTCACACAGCAAGGAACAGGAGCAGGTATTCCGAGGTGTCCTTGCCGCCCTCCGCATTTGCTCCTTGGCAAAGTGGGCACAAGGATTGAGTGAGATGGTGCTTGTGTTGAGCCATGTGGCAACGAAACAGTGGAGTCAAGCAGTTGCTGGTGTATTTGACACACTGGACGCATTGGTGGTTGCAGGATTGCTCATGATTGTCATGCGCAGCTTTGAAGGGATTATAAAAACGTCAGGGCATGACATTAGCCTTCTTCTGGATGCACTGGGGCCAAAGCTTGGGATTGCCAAGTTGTTTGCAGAATTCGCAGATGTTGCGTTGTTCTTGGCACTCGCACAGATTGGACAGGTATGTGGGTGTCGTTGTTGTTGTGAGGGTGTAATTGGATGAGGCACAGTTTTCATCACTTTCAAAAAACAATACAAACACAGGGTGTCGTGGCTATGGTGTATACTCATTATAGCTCGGGAGTAGCATTGCCAGGCAGCATTGAGGCAACTGTGGGGCTGGTGGCAGTGGGGCTTGGCATCATACAACAACTCATGTAAATTTTACATATGTATCAATGAAATAAATGTAAAACACCATCATGTGTCGTCCACCCTAGTCGTCATCGTTTCTTGGTCTGCTCTCCACTGCGCCCTGCCCCACTCGCTGCCCCTCCAAATGTGTCCCCATATTTGGACAAGAATTTGGCCATCTGCCCCTCTGCCACCACCTTGGCATCCTCCCCTACCCAGGCTGGGTGATTGGTAAAGTCCTGTGCATCATACATGGTGACCAGTTGTGTGGATGATTTTTACCAAATGCAGCTGGTTTACGTTTCTTACGGTCAGTAACAACATACCACGGTGGCTACAAAGGGTGCAGTGCGTTTTATGGCTGTGTTCATCATCATTGAGGCTCCATTGGACAAAAACACACGATATAGATGTGGATAGGGATGGATTCCTCGTCTTGGCATGCTTGTTTGTATCGATAATGATAAAGGTGTGCGTTGCAGGTCTGTGTTGGTGCAATTTTCTGCAGCAAAAAAACTTCGAGTTCTCCCCACCATTGAACATCGTTATCATCCAGTATTTTCAACTTGTTTTCATAGCATCAACCTCCGATCTACTCTGCGTACCATCTTTTCATGCTATAAAACCCAAAACAGTGTGCCGCCCCGACTGCCACTTGCCATGCAAACTGCATAATGAATACTGGATAGCAACCTGCTGCATCGTTTGCGAATCCAATACCTTTGATTGCCAGAAATACATACGACGGGTCTGTGCGCAGGCTACTACGGCGATTTTGTAAGCACGTGGAAGGTGGAAAGGGTCAATCACAACTTATACATTTGCACAGACTTGCCAGCATAAGGTGCACTGATGTCCCCCGCGCAGCCATTGTACTCCGAGCATCGTAGTCATCACCCTGGCGCACTGGTAAGACAAACTAGGCTGAGTTTTGTGTACACTCATGCAGGCAACCCTTGTTCTGCATGTACACTCACCCACAGGTGTGGGTGTCGGTGCCAGTACAGGCATCCCCCAGCCGCACCAACAACGACATCCAAGCAAAACGGTGGGTGCCAGCCACGGTATCAAGCGTAGACATTGACCCCACGCATGGTGGTGTGGTGCTCTCCCTCAATACCCCTCATGGCCCCCTTTCTGCGTCTGCTCATGCATGCCCACTGCGCAATGAGCGTGATGACACCATAGATGACCTGGTCAAGAGTGATTTCCTGCATGAACCAGGCATACTGCATACACTGCAAGCCCGGTATGCACTGGATGCCATCTACACATTTTCAGGACCCAACATTTTGATTGCGGTATGTGTGTCTGTGTTTAGATGTGTGTCTATATGTGCATAGTGTAGCTGTGTATGCATGTTTACAGCGCAACCTGAGCATCACATCAACACCCAGGTCAACCCCCACAAACCACTTCCCCCCCTCTATGGCCTGGACATGATGCGTGCCTACCACAACACCCCCCTGGGAGAATTGAGCCCCCACGTGTACGCCATTGCTGAGCAGGCATTCTCCTCCATGCGTGCCTGCCAAGGGGATGCTGCTGCTGCTGATGGTGGTGGTAATGGTGGTGGTGCTACCAAGCAAGCAATCCTCATATCAGGGGAGAGTGGTGCAGGAAAAACAGAAACAGCAAAAGCAGTCATGCAATACCTCACCAACCGCTGTGGGCTGGGCAGAACAGGCAGCGTCTGTATGTCTGACATAGCAGCGGGGCATGTGGCTCCCATTGAGCAGCAGGTGTTGGAGAGCAATCCCCTGCTTGAGGCGTTTGGCAATGCAAAAACTATGAGGAATAATAATTCGAGTCGATTTGGGAAATGGGTAGAGATGTTTTTTGACACAAGGGGCAAGGTACTAGGGGGGGGGGGGATGGTGTGGGTGATGTTGTGGGTGATGGGGTGAAGGGAGAGCGTGTGTGACAGCTACCTTCTTGGTGGGATGGATGGATGGTATTCGGATGGATGGTATTCAGATGGATGGTATTCGGATGGATGGTATTCGGATGGATGGTATTCGGATGGATGGTATACATACGCTGCTTTGTATACACACAACTTACACATATGTGCATTACACGCACACAGGTGGTGGGTGCGTGTATCAACACATACCTATTGGAACGCAGCCGTGTGGTGTCTGTCAATGATCCAGAACGTTCCTTTCACATTTTCTACCGATTGTGTGCACATGAGCCCTCTGCACAGCAATACCAGTATGTGTGTGTGTGTGTGTGTGTGTGTGTGTGTGTGTGTGTGTGTGTGTGTGTGTGT
>VFQP010000712.1_pt1 | contig 55899 bp, 52 predicted proteins | sample 3512351 | NCBI WGS metagenome assembly VFQP01 (sample SAMN10412372, study PRJNA504923) | tailings metagenome | isolation source: Relicate 1 Philex TSF1 revegetated site | place: Philippines: Tuba, Benguet | collected 2017-08-29 | reverse complement strand
AGGGAGTTGCGTCATCTCGCCGAAACGGCCAGGACCGTCGCGGCCCTGGAAACACTGAAAGAGCTGGCTTCAACCCCAATCAGCGCACCAGCCGGACCCGACGAAAGACCTTCCCGGATGTCCGCAAAATCCACGCCGCCGGGCTGGAAAACGCAGCCTTACAGACCGGGTTGAACCGGCAGGAGGCTGTTGATAACCTGTCGCAAAAGTTTGGCGCCAAGCAGGGGGAATTGGCGATGAACACAGGAAACAACGGCTTTCCGAAAGACAAAGAAGCCTGGCTCGAAGGGCCGCGCCTGCGCCCGTTTTACCTCGACGAGCCGGAAGATGTGATTGCCTGGCTGTCGCGCGAACCGGAGAAATTTGTCCTGGTCAACACGCTGCCTCCCGGCTTCAGCCGCGAGGACAGTGTTTGCCCGCAGATTATCTTCATTGGACAATGTGACGCGGGTCGGAATCCGCATGACCTGCCGCTCCGTATCGAGGCATTTGTTGCCGCACCTGTCTTCGAGCATTTGCACAAAGTGGCGCAAAGATATGCGGAGTATCTTTCCAGCCTTCAAGGAAGAAGCCCCGAAGTGCTGCCAGTCTCTGTCGTCCTTAGCCACTTCTCCAATGTACTAACCATGAGCGCACACCCTCTTTCCCATCCCGAAGGGCCGACGCGAGATGGTTGAGCCCACGCAGCGCGCGCCCATTAAATTCCCTCACTAAATCAATATGTTATAAAAACACGGAATGCAGAGCATAAAAAATTATGATATACTGAACAAATGAGTCAGCATCAATCCATCAAACCTTATTTGGAGATTTTGCCCACGCCTCAGAAAGAGTTGTGGGAAGAGCTTCGCACGACGCCGGATTATTTTACTCTTTATGGCGGCACCGCTCTCGCTTTAAGACTCGGCCATCGGCAATCAGTTGATTTTGATTTTTTTGCTAATCGCACAATCGACCCTCGGCAGCTTCTTGCTGAAATCCCGTATTTAGCTGATGCAAGAATTCTCGATATACGGACCAATACATTAAATGTCAGTGTGGGACGCAACGGCCCTGTTAAAATGTCATTTTTTGGAGTACCGAACCTGGGCCGGATTTCTCCACCGGATATCGCAGAGACGACGAATATTAAAATCGCATCCTTGATTGATATAGCTGGCACGAAAGCCGCAGTTGTCCAGCAGCGAGCAGAGGCAAAAGACTATATAGATTTAGATGCTTTGATGACAAAGGGCAGTATTTCTCTTCCCCTGGCGCTCTCTGCTGGCCAGGAAATCTACGGGCATCAATTCAATCCTCAAATCACGTTAAAAGCCCTTAGTTATTTCGGCGACCCGGAATTGACCACACTGCCGGACGACATAAAGAGACGCCTGCTTGCATCAGTCAGAAACGTCGATTTAGAGCGCCTTCCAAGTTTGGAGCACTTTCGGCGGATTGAGCGCGATATAGAACAAGGGTTGGAGAGATGATGCATCTTCCCGTAACGCCAGAACTGGAAGCTGTCGCGGCCCGGCTCGTTTGGTTCAAGACACCGGATGAGGCATTGCGGTGTCCGGTGCATTTTCTTGCTTACTTCTTTGCCTACGGAACGCCCGAGGATACGAAGACGGTTCGCCGTTATCTCGGCGATAATGATTTAAGGGAAGCACTCGACAACGCGCCTCCAGGTATTATTGATCCGCGCTCATGGGCCTATTGGAATCTTATTCTGGGCCGCGATCCAGAGCGTCCCCGGCCTCAGCGCCGATTTGAGCCATAACCATTACCGCTCCCGTCCATCCCTTTCACGCTCCTGCCGTTCCCGCTCTCTCTGCCGCCGCCTTTCCTCGGCCTCGCGCAGCAATTGCCTGTAACGTTCCACAGCCTCGCGGGCCTTGATTAAATCCGGCGCTCCCTGGCGTTTCTCGAAGTCGAGTATATCGCCTCGGTAATCAGGAACGGCGGGATCGCGCCATGTCCAGCGCCCATCCGGCATAAGGCGGGCATCCAACCGTTCTTGCGTCCCTTGCCGTTCGCGTACCAGGAACACCCTGTCCGGGCCGCGCGGGTCGGCCTCAAGCGCATAGCCATGCACATTCTGGGCATAGGCGGCGAGATCAATGCACTTCAACTCATCAACGCTTTCACGTGGAAAGGCTTCTCGCTCCGTCCGCGCTTCGCGTTCCTTGCGCAGCTCGATAACTTCAGCCTCGGTGGCATAAGTTAGGCTGGCTTCCTCGCGCATTTTACGGCCCATCTGCTGGGCGAGGGCGATTTCATCCCTGGCAAGGTCGGTCGATACATAAAGCTCGACCTTATCCTGGTGGCGCGTGAGGCCGACATAGGCCGTCCGCGTATTCCAGGCGAAGGCATTGTCATAGAGGGCATATACCTCGGTCTGCGTTTTGCCCTGGCCGCGATAGACGGTGCCGGCATAGCCAAGGCTGAACTCCCTGAATTCATCGGCATCGAACCGGACCTGCCTTCCGGCATCGGTGCGCACCGTGAAGGCCGTGCCTTGGATCTTCTCAACGGTGCCGAGCGCGCTGTTATAAATCCCGGCCTTGCGGTCGTTGCCGTGAAATTGAATCCGGTCGCCTTCGCCGATCTCAATACTTCCGCGAGCGGTCGCAACCTCGATCCCGTCCGTCACCTCGCCACGGCGAAGACGGATTTCCCGAATATCCTTATTGAGCGCGTTCACCTCTTTGTTGGTGCTGGCATAGACAAAGCGGTTTGCATCGGGCCGCTCGCGGCTGCTCTGATCCCAATCCGACAACAGCCGCGCCCGGCTTTCATCGAGAGAACCTGACCAATGCACATGCCCATGCCCGGCATAGGCGCGAATTCCTTCCGCGATGCGGCCTGACGCAAAATCCTCGGATGCCGTCCGCTGCCATTCCTCACCCTGGCGGCGCACCTTGGTAATCTCAACGCTGCCATGCCGTTCTTTGAGCGCGGTGAACATGCCGCCGCGCTCAATGCTGGCAAGCTGCCGGTCGTCGCCGACCAGGATCACCTTCGCCCTGGCATCTGCCGCCTGGCGCATCAACCGCTCATAGCGCTGGCTGTCGAGCATTGCGGCCTCATCGACGATCAGCAGGGTTTTGCGGTCCCACGGCGCAGCGCGGTCAACAAGGCCCTTGTCCTGGTAGAAAAGCTCCAGATGAATGGTGCGCGCCTCACGAAAGCCGCCCCGCCGCAGATCATCGGCAACGGTATTGGTGGGGGCAAGCCCCAGCACCCGCCAGCCTGCCCGCTCATGCGCCTCGCGGATAGCGTTGATGCTGTAGCTCTTGCCGGTCCCGGCGAGACCCTCGATCACCACCAGACCATCCGTACCCGTCGCTTTCTGGAAGGCCGAACGCTGCTCGGCATCGAGCTGGAGGGCAGCCTCGACGGCGCGGGCATGCCGGGCGGCGACGGCATCGCGGACAACCGCAACCTCGGATGCCGCGTTCATGACACGGATTTCCTCGGCGCGGACAGCAAGGGTGGTATAGCGCCCGGCGAATTCCGCCGCCTCGCGCTCATAGAGCTTCAGCACGCTGTCATGGGCGAGGACGGCATAGCGCAGCGCCTCCCGCTCGGCAGCATCCACGACATGCTTTCTGAGCAGCCTCTCGATATCGGCCTCGGTGAAGGTCGGCAGGCGTCGGGTCAGGGTTTCCAATATCTGCTCGGGATCGCGGGCAGCGATGGCATTGGCCGCCGCCACATCCTCCGCCCGCTCCCTGGCCTTTTCGGGGCGGGTGCGCAGCCGAACCGGCCCTTCATGGGTCTGGGGGACAAGGCCGATTTCGTCCACCTCGATATCGAGGCCCTTTTCCTTGAAATAATCGTTCTGGAAGTCCCGCCACAAAACGCCCCAGCGCTCGGCTTCGGTAACGGCGCGGGCACCGTTTTTCATGGTGCGGATATTGGGGTCGAGATCCCGCGCCTTAGAAGCCGAGAAGGCCCCGCCTTGCAGCCGCCTGGTCGTCACCAGGATATGCGCATGGACATTGACCTCGCCCTCATGCGCCCCGTGGATATCGAGCTGGACGGCCACGCCCTTATCCACGAAATGCACCCGGCAAAAGGCCGCCGCCATCTCCCGCCAATCCTCAAGCCCAAGGCCGGGATTGGTGGGCAGGGCGAGAAGAATCTCCCGCGCCTCTTGAGAATCTTTCCGCTTCTCGGCGGCCTGGGCTGCATTCCAGAGTATTTCCGGATTGGAAAATCGAGGGTCCGCCCCTTCGGGCAACAGCACCTCATGGTGCAAACGCCCGTCGCGGTGGGCGAAGAAAAACCTCTCGCCGGTGCGTTCGCAATGAAGGTCCGAGCGCGCGTTATAGGCCGCCGAGCGGCAGGCATTGCCGCCGTCGCTGCGTTTGATGTAACGAAGACGCGCGAATTCGATAGCCATGCTATGAATATTTGGATCACGGCAGGCTTTTCGCAAGAGCGCGTTGGCACAACGCATATTGCGTATGCAGGTTTGCTGCATAACTTGGTATTAGACGGGTAAAGCAGGATTTAACGAGGTGTGGGGTATACTGACGATATGAATTGGCGCAATAGCGGCAAGGTCCGAAGGGCCGCAGCCGGTATGCGCTAACGGAAAAAGAGGTGCCGATGGTACGACTGACATTGGCAGAGCGACTGGAAATCGCCGCACGAAAAAAGGCAAGGATCGAGCAGGAAGAAGCGCGGCTAAAGCTGATGCAGCGCAAGGAGCGGACGCGCAGTCTCATCGCGCTCGGCGGCCTTGTCGCCAAGGCGGGCCTTGATGGCCTCTCCACCGCCGCCCTCTATGCCGCCTTCAAGCGCCTCGCCGCAGAGGCTGAAAACCCAGCCGCCGTCGAACGCTGGGACCGTGAGGGCAAGCGCCTTTTCGAGGCCGAGGAAAACGCCCGCACCCCAGTCATCGCCCGCTTCCCTGACAAGTTGCCAGCCGACATAACGGCGGCCCTCCGTAAAGCAGGCTTCCGCCGCAACAACATTCTCAACCAATGGGAAGGCCGGGTTGACTACCAGGCCGCCGAGCGGCTGGTGGCCGAGGCGGGAGGGAGGATTGAGCGGGTGACGGAGCCACTACGGCCCGATTTAGGCTCTAGTTCTCCAAGCACGGACATTCAGCCGTAAATATTTTTCTGATCCCTGAGGGACTTCGCGTTCTGAATCGTTAAGGGCCACCCTTAACCAGAACAGGAGTTTGACATGTCCAAACCGCATGATGGCCCACGGCATGGGACCAGAATATTCTATATTTGGGGACCAGAACTTTCGGCCCAAGAATACAATGCCGAAATACGCCGAAGGAAAGCTGATCGCGCACTCTGTAAAGAGCTCGCAGCAATCATGGCCGACAGGAAAATAACCGAAGCTGAGCAGAGCAAGCGCATAGATGCGATTATGAAAGAATTGCGCCTGCTTGCCCAATAACGAAAAAAAAACGGCCTCGGGTCGCTCCGGGGCCGCGCGAAGCCTAGCGGCTCCAAATCAGGGATAAGCCCTTGTCGCCAGCGACCAGGCGGGCGTTGACGGGAGCCGCAAAGCTCGGATCGTCGATGCGGACCGAGAGATAGGGCGAGCCGTTCTTGCCTGTCACCGCCCAGGCCGCGCCGATGTCTGCGCCATTGGCGAAGAGTCTATAGTCCGGGGATTTATCCCCCGCCTTGGTTTCGACGGGGCGGATTGCAACCTTCGCCTTGAGGGTGAGGGTCGCGAGCGCGCCCTGATAGCTGCCGTCCTCTTGCTTCGAGAAAGTGCCGATGGTGGTCATGTGATGCTCCTTTGCTTGTCAGAGGCCGCCCTATGCGGCCTCGATGACGCACCGCGAGACGCCGTCTGGCTGGTCCGGCTCAAGCTGAATTTTGCCGCGCGAGGAATGGGCGCAGCCCAGGGGATAATTCTGCTTGAACCGGCTACACGCCATTTGTGGCGAGCCTGGCCAAGGCGTCAGGTTGCGCAAGAGAGAGGCTGCATGGATGGGGCTGGCCTCATGACCCGGACAAAGGAGTTGTGACCTGGCCAATCGGCTTCAGGAAGACAGGCAGCAGAAGTTACTACGCACGCTCGAACAAAAGATGAAGTTGCATAAATCGCCAGAATGCACTTTACAGGGATAAATTCCGCCGACTACCGTATCGCCAAGCCAGAAGTTCAATTGCGCGGGGGCGGCGGTGGAAATCCTCATCGGCTTCATCGTCATCATAGGTATCAGCATCTTCGTCCTTAAACGGAAGAAGCAGCAGATCGAAGCCGCGCCGCCTGAAAAACCGACCAGTCATGGCAGCGCGGAATTCGCAACGGGCGATGACCTTACGAATATGGGCCTGCTCAATGGCAGCGGTTATCCGCTCGGGGCCTGGTCCGGCGTCAAGACCAGTATTTACAAACGTCCTGGCGACGTACCGCCCGAACGGATGTCAGGGCGGCTCGCCTATTCCGGCGAGAAGCATCGCCTAATCTGCGCCCCAACACGGTCAGGAAAATTCGTGTCCTGTGTCGGGCCGCTGCTGCTCAACGATGTGGACAGCTCTGCCCTCATCGTTGATGTGAAAGGCGAGGCCGCCGCCATTACCGGCGAATGGCGGGCCAAGGCGGGGCCTGTCCATATCCTCGACCCTTGGGGAATCTCAGGCCAGACAAGCGCTGCCTTCAACCCGCTCGACCTCCTGCAGGATGGCAGTCCCGACCTAGCCGAGGATGCCGCCATGCTGGCCGATGCCATCGTGCTGGCGACCGGCGAGAAAGATCATCATTGGAACGAAGAGGCCAAGGCCCTTCTCGCGGCCATCATGCTGTTCGTCGCCCTCGACCCGAGGGAGCAGGAGAACCGCAGCCTGACGCGGGTGCGTGAAATCATCACCCTGCCCAAGAAAGAGTTCGACGCCCTCATTGATATGATGCTGCTGACAAGGCTGGCGGACGGATTGATCGCGAGAGGCGCGGCCCGCTTCCAGCAAAAGACGGCGGGCGAGGCTTCCGGCTGCATCTCAACCGTCCAGCAGCAGACGCATTTCCTCGACAGCCCGCGCCTTCACAGTGTCCTGCAAAAATCAACGTTTGATTTCGCGGACCTCAAAACCAAACTCTGCACCATCTACCTGGTGCTGCCGCCCGAGCGGCTTCCAACCTATAGCCGCTGGCTGCGCCTCATGATCTCAATCGCCCTCACGGCGCTCTCGCGCACGCCAGGGAAGCCGAAAGAGCCGATCAAGTTCGTGATCGACGAATTCCCGGCCCTCGGCCAGCTCAAGACAATCGAAACCGCCCTCGGCCTCATGGCCGGATATGGCGTGCAATTCCATATCATCTGCCAGGACCTCAACCAGCTCAAAGCGACGTATGAAGGCCGCTGGGAAACCTTCGTTGCCAACAGCGGCATCGTCCAGGTCTTCGGCATCCGCGATATCTTCACGGCGGAATATGTTTCTAAGCTTCTAGGCGACACAACGATTGTCGCCAAAGGCTCGAACTTCGGCGAAAGCGCAAGCAATACGGCAAAGAGCTTTGTCAGCGGCACAAGCTACAGCGAGATCAAACGCCCGCTGCTAACTCCAGGCGAAGTTATGTCGCTGCACCCAGCCGCGCAACTCATCTTCCCTGCCAACGAAAACCCGATTCTTTGCCGCAAGCATCGCTGGTTTGATGAAGAGCCGTGGCAGCAGCGCGGCAAAGCGCCACCGGAGATTTTTAAGCCAATGGCCACACCCTCAAAATACAGGGAAACAGCGCACTCGACCTAATGTGAAGATGATGAGCTCCCTTAAATATGGATAGCGCAAGCATGTCGAAGGAGATTCCAGAATGGATAATGGGATTTATCAATTCATGCATATTTATTGGATTCTGGCTTGTGTATTTTGGTTATGAGCGAGTGAGGCAAGATATGGTACTGCTCAAAAATAAAACAGTTATCTATATAAGAATTACATGGGATTTTGTCCTCAAGATACTACGCGGCCTAAAATGGATCTGGCAAAAGTTGGTCCTATCACCTTGGGTCGGGGCTATTGTGGCGGTATCTGCAATCATTGCAGGCTCAATAGCTTCTATTGCCACAGATGAGATACGTGCATCTATTGGCTATTCTATCGTAAACAATATAGGGCAATGGGACATATCAAAGATTAATTTCTCACTCTCGGCTCTGATATTCTGGTCTTGTGTAGCCGCTACAGGCTTGCTTTTTACTTTTAATAAAGCTGCGGAAATAAAAGCTCAAGAAGACGTTATAGACAAACAAATATCTGGCCATGACAGGCTAGAGAAGGCTATTAACCGTCTGGCAACGCTACCTAACGATACCTTACTGCTAGCCATACTGGTTAAATATAAAATTAGCGCAAACGCAATTCACTTAGTCGATAAAATAATTTCCGCCCTACGCCATGAATTCATGAATTCAAACACCAACCATAATTCAGATCATGAAGATGCAAGGCAGAAATTTTTGAATGAGCTTCTCGTTGAGGTGGATGAGGGCATTAGAAAAATACTTTCAATATTGATTGATCTATCAATCATATTTGACGAAAGCGTAAACAATGAAGAGTACGGTGCGAACATTATGATTCTATGTACGCAATCATCATTTGAAACGAACTCCGTCAGATTAGAAGGAAAATTGCCAAAAATATTGGGAACGCCATCAAAGCTGGATAACTCATGGATGGGAGTTCTCGAAGGTTTCAAATCCCTTTCAGCATCGAACAAAAAAACCGTAGAGGATGGAAACTATCCTATTGACGATGATCTTGAGGAAATAGCTCTTCCGGTTCCGACGATGCCTGCCGATGCAGAGCTGCAAAATAGTCAGATACTCCCTGGAGCACCGCTCTCTCTAATAGGCAACCGCTTCATTGGGTATCCAAATATAAAATATTTTTTAACTGAAGTAGAAAACTACTACGATGCAAATCACAGCACTTCAATTAAAGCATACTTTGAAAGCGGTAGCGGACGTCGGATAAGAAGCTTTATTTCTGTGCCGATCCCCAATGTTTTTGACTCTGAGCAAGTAGGGCATGGGGTTTTTTTAGGGGTTTTGAATATCCATAGCAATAAAGCGGACATACTTTTGAACGGTGAGAGTCTTTTTTGGCCGGTAATTCAGCCATTTATCATAAGTATCGGGCAGCTTTTGATGAGACGAAATAATCTGGACAATGAGGTAAATTCTATTTAAATTGGTTCTCCATACGTTCATCCGAATTGGAGCCCACCGTGACCGTTAAAGACGATAGAAGTTTGCAAGAACTCCGCGAAGCACTCAAGAGAAACGGAGAGATGCTTGAAGAAGAGCGTCGTAATCCCTCTAAATTTGTGCGTGAGACTTATTTTAACGGCACTGTTCGTAGTCTGCGCGTAGTGCGCGGAAAAGAAACGCTGCGTAACGGCTAAATCGTTATATTCCTAGCTTGATCGCTATTCGGCAGGCTGCTCTTACTTTCTAGATGCCATCGACATGGTTGGCAGTTATATGAGTAGATATTCGACCGCCCTCTGCGCATGTGCAGCAGCAATAAAAACAGCCCGCTTGTCATTCCGCAGGACCTTCAGCCAAGAGGCAATATAAGCGGCATGGTCTTCCCGCACCTCCGGCGACAAGCCAAGATCGGCCGCCAGGAAGGCCGAACCCAGTTCCGCTACCAGTTCCTCCGCCGCATAGGCTTCATCACCCCAGCGCTTGCGCCCGAATTCGCGATTGAGCCGCGACTTATGCTTCGTCCAATGGGTCAGCTCATGCGCCAGCGTTGCATAGTAGCTTTCGGCATCGCGGAAGGCCTCAAAGGGCGGCATACGGATATAGTCATCATGTTCGGCGTAATAGGCCCGGCTCCCGCCGTGGCGAATGTCAGCGCCGGTTGAGGCAAAGAACCGCTCCGCCACCTCGATACGCGCTACACCATCCAGCATCGGCGCTGCAGGCTGGTAGTAGTGCGCAGGCAGCCCCTCCACCTGCTCACAATTAAAGACGGTGTACCCTTTGAGGAACGGAATCTCCCGCTCGATCTCATCGCCCTTATCGTCGGCCTCGCTTTTCTTGAAGCGGTCGGCATAGACGACAAGCGATCCGGTTTCGCCCTTCCGCACCTGCCCGCCGACTTCCTGGGCCTGCTTATAGGTCATCCAAATGGGGCAGCTATAACCCTTGGCCACGGCCTCTCCCCAAAGGTTCAGCACATTGATGCCGCGATAAGGCGTGCCGTTCTGCCGTAGCGGGCGGGCGATACGCCCCGCCGCATGTTCCGCGCTCCAAGGCTTGAACCAGGGCCGGACGCCCTTTTCCAAATCCTCGATGATCCGGCTGGTGATGCGGGTATAGAGATCGGCCTTTCCTGTGGTGGACATTTTCTTTCCTCATATTCGGGTTGCACATGCAACCCGAAGCGAGGCCCGCGCCGGGGAGCGGGGAATCCGGGGTCAAGCCCGGAGGGCGGGGTGGGGTATCACCCGGCCTGCACGACCGCAGGGAGGAAGGTTGGGGACACCCCGCTATCCGCCGCGAAGCGGGCAGGCTTGATGCCGGTTGGGGCAAGGCCCCAGCTAGCTATAGGAAAGAACCGTCAGGCTTCAGCCTGGCCCTGCGGCCCGCACAGTGGAGCCGCCGCGCAAGCGATCGTCACCCGCATGGGCCGGGACCAGAGGCCCGGTGCGCTCCGTCCGGCATCGCCGGCGGGCGCATAGAGCGCGGTCGCAGGGAAGCGATGCGCTCAAGATTTGGCTTCTGGCGGGAGCCATGTCCAATTTTTTGAGCCATATAGCTCCAGCAGCTTCTTCTGAATCATGCTGCTCCATGAAAGATCCGGGCTTAAATCAACAAAAAACTCAGCCATTGCAATCCGGAGAGCGACAGCATATTCCCCGCTCTCCGTTTGACAAGGCTGTTCGATACTGTTCCAGTAGCTCATATCTTCGGTGAGCATCATTAAAACCGGCCTTTTCCCAACCCCATTGCGAACAAAGGCACGGACAGGTGCGAAATGCTCTGAAAGAGCTACTTCCGCCCCTCTGAAATAGGCAAGGCTTGAAAAAGCTATCTTCGTAATGCCGCGCGCGAATTTCGGATTTTCACCAATGGAAGAAGAGAATGAGATCGTGCCCAGATTATTATGGCGCGTTAGGGCTGCTTCTATATTCCTTTTCGACTTTCCGAAGGCACCCAGCCGCGTTCCATCATGCGCCTCTTTGACTTGTGATTCCATATTAATGGAAATCACGGGTCCGTCGCTGCCTTGAGTGGCGACAAGATTTCCACGCCCTTTGACAAAAGGTGAACGTCCGCCTTTACGCGGTACATTCGCCATAAATGCAAAAATGTCGAAATCGTCAATCACAGCTTGATCCAGGTGCGCAAGGCCGCTGTTGCAGCTTCTGCACACAGCGCCATCTGACAGCATGAAGCCTTCAGGGCAGCCGAGCGCGTCCGGGATGATATGCTCTACAGACGGCGTTGCATTTTCCGTCAAGCACCAGATGCAAGTTGCCATCGCCCCGTCCGCTTCGCCGAATCACCTAAATGCGACCATTTTACTTAATCGTTACCGCATGGACAGGCACCATAAAGCCTAGTGTGCTGGCTCTAGGAGAAAGTACATAGAGTCCGACGGTATGGAGACAGTGCGCCAGATTAGATTAGCTGCACTTCGTCTGGGCTGATCCCATACAGTTTCAAGAAATTGCCGTTTTGAAAACGTCGCGCATCGGCTTCCGTAGCGTTTTGTTTTAGCCAACTTAGGTCGTACTTAAACGGGCCGCTCTGGCCGATCCACTGGTTGACAAGATCATAAACTACTGCGTTCTGATAAAACTCCTGGAAAGCCTTATCGACCGCTTGTTCGGTTCTCCCATGCTGCATTCGGGGATAGATGCCGTCATCGTTTTCTTTATCGACAAATAAAGCCCCATGTTTCTCGAATAGAATCTGCTCACGTTCCGAGAGCTTCTCACCTGCAAGCCAGGCGCCTGGCCAGCAGAAAAATTCCGGCCTTCTGCTTTTATCGTCCTGGAATGCCAGGAAGTGAGAAAATTGATGCCGAATGACATAGTTCTCTGGCCTGAATGAATAGCTCTCATATTCCTCGCGCAAAGCTGACAAAGCTCCTGTTTGCGAAAACCAGTCTGAAAATGCAGAAGCTATTTCCATCGGCGGTCGATCATACATTGCCCCGCAAAGGATGGAGGACACCTCTTCATATTCGCTTTTGGTATGGCCTTTTATTCTTTCTTTCAGAAATGAAAACTGCCCGGCCAACAGCCTCGAAAACATGCAGAAACGGGCGCCGGGATTCGTGTCATGAATGAATGACTGATAGTGCGGAAAGATATGAAATGGAAATCCGCTGCCCGGGTTTAATGAAAGATCGCATACTAACAGAAATAAGCCTACGAGCGGGTCATCGACCTGATCTGGCCATTTTGACTCAGACAATCTGATGAATTCATCAAATGCGCGGACATACACTCCGCTTAGCATTCCAATAGCCTTGTAAGATTCCCATGTTAGGCGATGGCCACACGCATGGGACAAGAACTGAATCTGAGAAAATCTGGCCTGTCCTTCAAAAATTTCACATGAGCCGATAGGCCATAAATCTATTGGCGACCCATAATAGAAACCCTCTACCTTTCGGTTTCTTAAATCAATGAAAGCCTCCTCCCATTCTTTGGGATGGGGAACCACTTTGAATTCGGGATCAACCGTACTTCCAATGATATTGACAGTATTGGAATAGGTCATTCGAAATGCATGACCAACTGCTTCAAAGAGCTGATCTTGGATCACTTCTTTTGCAGCCGCAGGGCCAAGCGTAAAAGATCGAAAGGCAAGTAAGTCAAAATGATTATTGACCACGGTATTTGCAGTACCAGCCAGTGTGCCCCAGCCTCCAGGCCCCTTCTGACTCAACTCTATCGCTTGATTGAAAACCGACTTCTTAAATCCATCGCCCTTTATAAGATTGAGCAAATCAAAGTGAGTGACGTGGCATTGAATTGGGTAATTCAGACTGAAGATGAAGCCGTATGTTGACCCGATATGCTGCCACCAATGAATGGTTTCATGAAGATATGTGGACATCGCCTGCGCCCCTTCAAACCCAAGGGCATTATTCGTGGAAATGCCGGGCGTCAGGGCTGACAGAATGCGGTGATTTTCCGGCGAGAGGCGCAGAACGAACTGCTGTGTATTGTATAGACCATGCGCTTGAATTGTCGCCGCGAACTTCGGTGCAATCCAATCAGCAAGGAGCAAACTTGGGTTTAAGGAAATTGACATCGCGCGGCATCGCAGGCCTGATTAAGTTTATAAATGCTTTTCAAATCAGGCTAAATCCTATATCAGAAGCATCATTCTGTCGTTGCTAGAAATTCTACTTCGTACCTTTTTTAACTGCCCTCCCAGCCTGCGCCAAAATATCCGCAAAGATCGCTGCAGGATCGCGCTGCAAGGCTCCGGCGATAGCGACCAACTCCAGCACATCCACCCGCCGCTGCCCGTTCTCGTAGGACGACACAAAGGATTGCGGCTTGCCGAGCCTGGCGGCCAGCTCGTCCTGGGTCACGCTGGCCTCCTTGCGGGCTTTGGCGAGCAAAGCGCCAACGGCTTTATGATGGTTCGGGCCGATCCACACGGCGGCAAGGCTCCCTGACGGCAGGCGAGCCGGTTAACTAAATCAGAAAAGCCGATATTGAAAATTCCGATACTTAAGGGGCCTGGAGCCTCCAGGCCCTCCGGGCAAAGGGAATAATTTTATCGGTAATTCCAATATTGATTATTCCGATATTTCCGCGATAGACTCTCCGTCATTCTCGGTACCCCAGCGTGCAGGCCCGTACAAACTGCCCGCAGCATAATTCGTTCGAATGATGAAAGCGTACCCCGCCCCTGGCTCTCATAGGTGGTAGTTCCGATTCCCCCAAGACTGGTGAATAAGGACATGACGCGAAAAATTCTTCCCATAGCTCCAAGGCTGCGTCGCGGCTTGAAGGCAAGGCTTGTGCTCGGCCTGCTGCTGACAGCGGGCCTGACCGGCTGCCTCACTGATAGCGACTACGACCTCAGCAACTATGACGGCCCGCCCTTCAACTATGTGGGGCCAAGGCCTGCCGTGGTGCAGGACTATGTCTATGAGTGCAAGCGCACGAAGCTGGGCGGCGAGTATTGCGAGCCGAAGCCCGTGGGGCAGCCCTATGCCTATGGGTATCGGTATTTGCGCTAAGGCCCCCAAAAATCCGGAGACCAACATGGCAAGCTATATGTGGATAATCCTGATGGTCAGCGGCGCCATTATACATTTTGCGCAGGCAAACTCTTCTCTGGAACACACCTCTTTGGGGCAATTCATATCGGCCATAGGAGGCCTCCTTATTATTGGCGGCGCAATCGTCATGCCCATTTGGTAGGTGTCAGGCCGAGTGACGAATATTGCAACAATGAAGACGGCGGATAAGTCATACAGCTATGGCCACTTCATTCCACAGTGAAACACCCGCGATTGAAAGGAGCTGAGATTATGGACGAACGCACCCTTGGAATGTTTCTTGCCGGTCCGGTCCCCTTCCTTACCGGGATCATTATCGCGATCTTCGCGACACGGGTGAAGCATCAGAGCCGCTATGCAATCGGCAGCGACGGCGAGAAGATTCAAATCCAGTTTCGGGCGTCGAGTTTTCCGACGGTATGGCGAACTTATGGCCTTTGCCTTGCCTTCTATTGGCTTCTTCTTCCCTTGATCTACGCTCCTATCGCCACGCTGGCAAATTTGGGAGCAAGGGCTAAGAGCAAACGTCGTGGCTCGGCCATAATCGAGATCGGAAATGGAAAGATCACATCAACCTTGCTGAAGTCGGGAACGGATTCGGTCTCGATTGATATCCAAAAGGTGCATCGGTTCGTGCTTCGCAACCCTTTCAGCGATCAGGAAAGCAGCGCGGGTGTTGCCGCCTTTGCCGCTATCCCGGTCAGCAGCGGCGTGAGCGGAGGAATTGCCATGGGCATGACCGCTGCTGCGGCGGGCGCGGCTTCCATTGGCGCTGGTTTCGCACAGGCCAACAGCAAACTCCTCGCCAGCGCGTGCTGGCATGTGGACGCGGAGGGCGGCGGGAAAAGCTACACACTCGCCTGCGGCATGGATGAAGAAACAGGCCGGAGCCTTTTAAACGATATCCACCATGCCGTGGATGTTTACCAATCTGCCGCCAACTCTCCCTCTATGGCTGATATACTCAAGAGCGCCTATCAAGCTATCGGTGAGATCGGCAATATTGATCAAGAAAAGCCAAACTCAAAGCTGCTCGTCAAAGTCGCCCTGGCGGCATCCATCGTTATCACGACTTTGTATTTCTTCTCTGTCATTACGGATAATAGCCCTCAGACTGTCTCTCAACGGCAGTCGTCAAGGGGGCTTAACTATGACAATGCCGTGCTTGATCCGAACCTGAAAAGTGTCGTCGAGAACTGGACCCTTGCTGAAACCACAAGGGAGGTCTCCGTGTACAAGGAGCCGAACACTCAATCCACCGTCATAAAGCAACTGGCCGCGAAGAAGACGTTCGGCTGCCGGGACACGGACACCGCAGGCTGGAAAGGCGTTCAGGAAGGCGGCAAGATCATTGGCTATATCCCGGCCTCGTCCGTAAGTATTCAGCTCCGCTACGACTACTGCCCCAGTTCCGATTGCCCGGCACCAACGAGCTGCAATCCGCAGAATTGGCGCAAGTGAGTTATGAATGCGGTCGCATTGAAAGAGGCATCTGTTTGCGCTCGACTTTGAAGCGACCGCCAGAATAGTATTTCAAACCCCCTCCATGCCCGAGGCAGGTATTGGACGAGCTTGAACGGTTCTCGGCCCTCGTCGGGCAAATCTACGAGGCCGCCAGCGCGCCGGACAAATGGCGCGACTTCGGCGCGGGCTATGTTGCTCTTTTTCCAGGCACCCGCGCCGTCGTGCAGATTTACGACAAGCAGAATCTCACAGTGAATGTCGGCCGGGGCGCGGGCTATGACCCTGACTATATCCAAAGCTTCGTGGATCACTATCAGCGTTTCAATCCGTTTCTCGCGGTTCATGCGGGACGGCGCGAGAATTCGATTATGCGTATCGAAGAACTCTTGCCCCCGGCTGAATTCGAAAAGACCGAGTATTTCAATGACTGGTGGCAGCCGCAGGGCTTGGTAACAGGCTACAACGCCCTGCTGTTTCAGCAGCCAGGCCGTTTCATGGTGTTCGATGTTACCGATGAAACAGGGCAATCCGACCAGCAGCAGCTACGTTATATGCGGCTCCTCATGCCGCATATGCAGCGGGCGGCTCAGATTGGCCGCCTGATTGCAGGGCCACGCTTCGAAAAGCATATCCTCCTTGAAACGCTCGACCGGCTGGCTGTCGGCGTACTTCTGCTCGACAAGCGGAAGCGCCTTATCCATGCCAACAGGATCGCCCGCAAATACTGCGCGGGCGATGGCCTTGGGCTTTCGGCGGATGGTCGGCTTTATGCCGTTACGCATACCGACCGCGCTGCCCTCGAAACCGCGCTGGAGAGGGTCGGCGGCGCTGATCGGAAAGCCATTCCCGATGCTGGGACAACCCTTGCCATCAGCCGTCATGAGAAGCCGCCGCTCTCGCTGCTGATCTCCTGTTTGCCCGGCTATTCAACGCTGCTAGAGGCGTTCAACGCGACAATCCTGATCTTCGTGAAAGCGCCCGAGGACCGCCCTGCGAATGTCGCCGAACAGCTTGCCCGCCGTTATGGCTTCACAATGGCGGAAAGCAAGCTGCTCGATGCGTTGGCGAATGGCTCCACCCTCGCGGAGTACGCCGATAGCCGGAAAATCTCAATCAATACCGTCAAGGTGCAGCTCCGGGCTTTGCTCGCCAAGACGGACACACGCCGCCAGTCGGAGCTTCTTCTGTGGCTGAACGCCCAGGCCGCGAACTTTACCTCCACGGCAGAAGGCTGAAGGCCTTTCGGACGCTCCCTCACGGGGCTTAAGCCTGACTCCGGCGACATATCTCCATCACGAACCAGCCCCACCCAATCTCAACCTTCAGGCTGACAGTTAAGCGCAAGCCGTCGGCTCATGGCCACAAGGGCATAGCCCTCCTTCTCTCCGTTCCGGTCGCAGGCGATGCAGCCGCCGCCGTCCGCGCAAGCCCCTGTCGCATGAAGGCCGCGATGGGCGGCCAGGACGATGGAGGATATTATGCGCGTCATCACGCTTGCCGAACTCAAGGCCTACAGCCGCAGCGAGCTGCTTGCCCTGAGGCGCTGGATCGAGGCCAATCTTTACAGCTTTCCGGAGCATTCGACCGAGCGCTCTAATGCTCGGCTTAATTTGCATTACATTCGCGTTGTCTTGGCCCAAAAGAGGGATTGGGGGCCAAGATAGGTAATCGCAATTACACCCAAGGCTTCTCGAAGAGGACATCAGCAACGAGCCGGACCGCCCTTTGTGCATCTCTTTCATGCTCTACCCTGTCCGAATAGTGCATATCAACCGTGATTGCAGGCTCTTTCGATTCTTTAAAATGGATCAGCCTATTTCTGCGATTGCGTAGCCATTCCAGTTCTTGGTTGAAGCTGGATAATTCAAAGATGCTTTTCATCCCGCCATCAAAGCCAGGCGGGGCCTCAGCTTCACGTAGCTGGGCGTCCACTATGGTACAAGCCAAGATCAAGCAGGATATAAAGGCACCGCTGCAGTAAACTGCCTGCAAATCAACGAGCAGGCCGTTGGCTTGCTCACCGATGATATACCCGCCGCCGCGCTTATCTACGTCAAACAAACCCTCAAACCACTTCCGCCTTTGGTCCCATAACTCGTCAGAGGGGCAGTCGAGGTGATCCATTACAGGAATGACGGCTGGGTTTCAGGCGGTGGGTGAAAAGTCCCAACAATAACGTATGGATTCGGGGCTTTCAGGGCATGCCATTGGCGCGTGGTACCAAGGAAGAGGTAGAGATCTCGCTTAGCCGCAATCTCGTCTATATATTTTTCACGAACTTTTTTGATGGCTTCCTGCTCACCGTGGTCTCGCAGGCAATTCCAGTACAGCGCTCCGATCTCCCAATCTTCAATCATCAAAGAGCTTTCCGCGCCGCTGTCGTCGAGAAACTTATATTTGAAGCGGCATGGAAGCTTACGGACGGGTTTGAAGTCGTCGAGATTTTGCTCGTCAAACAGATTCTTCTGTTTCAACTTGTCCTGAAGAACCTGAAGTTTATCGGCATCCCACTCAGGCTCAGCTTTCTCAACTACAAAATCTATGATCTTTGCAGGCTTGAAGATGGCAAGAGACATCTCATTCGTATGAGCCTTGCCGATAATTTCCCCTTTATTCGTGAATATCTTGCTCTTGCCTAGAATCAAGCGACGGCGCTCTGCCCAGTCGCGGCGTCTTCCCGTATCGACTTTCTCAAGCAACTTCATACCATCGACGTTTGTTACCCGAAAACTTTCAGGCCGCGTGTCTTTGGTGCTCTTTCCAATATCGGCCTCGATCCACTGATATTTTTCATATCGTTGATCTTGATCGAGTAGCCGAAAGGGAATGGGATATAGCCTTATCCACGAGCCGTCTTCACGGAATCCGGCAGTGCAGGCCAGTTCGGTATAACTCTCGGATATAACTGGATAGGTTTTGACCGTTATGAGGATTTTTTCTTTGGCCATAGAAACCTGATCAAATGTGGGTTATTTCGTATTTCCATTCTGGAAGCTGAGAAAGAGCCTTCGCAACGCGCCCCCTATGGCACATGCATACATGCGCTTCAAAACAGGTGATTGCTATGCGCTTTTTTGTTTTGACCATATCACAGAGGTGGACAAGCGCATCGCGGTTCTTTTTTAATTCGTTTCTTTCGTAAGACGCAAACAGGCGATCATAGTCAGCCTGGGTGTTTAGCTCCTGGCGCTTCTCGGAAGAAATTCCAAGCTCCGGCATATGAATGTACTCGATGCCGAGCTTCGTCACCGTTTCGGACAGCGTTTTCTTTGAGAAGCCGTATTTGCGGCTCAAAGGGTTGCGCCGGACATCGACCAGTGTTGTCACATTATTCCTTATCAGGCGATTTAGATAACCTTCGAACGAAGACCCCTCGTAGCCAATCGTAAAGAACCTCGGAGTTTTATCTTCCGGTCGCGCGGAACCGATAACGTCAATCTCGGCGTCATTCATCAGGCGCGAAGCGATCTCGCTATTGATCGCATAGTATGGGTACCGCCTGTAGATATGCTGTATCAGCCGGTCGCCTTTCAGCCCGGAATACTTTTTGTAGAAGCGATTGAAGGCGTCATTGTCGAAGAGATCGGCAATACCGAAACCGACGCTCAAGCGCCAATCATCACTGACCTCAAGCGCTCCAATTTCAATCAAACGCCGCTTATCGGCATAAGATTGAAACGAGAAGCAGCCAAATTTGTATGGCACGAATTCAAACGATGGCTCTCGTTCGAACTCCTGCGAATACAAGAAAAGGTACTTCTGAAAATCAAGACGCGGCAAACGTCCCTGGAATGCACTCAGCAATCCAAGCAGTGTTCGCTGGCGGTAATTTATCACTGGCTTTTCGATCATCGTCATAACTCTGCACTCTATCCTATAGCTTGAATCTTTAGAATCCCCTAAATCCACGACAAATTGCAGCTCCAATCCTTTTCGGAATATGTGACATAGACGCCTTCCATCGCCCGTCCCACATGCTTTCAAGCTAGGGCTGGGCAAGGTCCGCCTGCTATCGAGCCTCGAAGGCAATCGGCGGCACGGCGCAAAGCAATCCCGCCAATCTGTCCGGGCCGGACGCGGGATCTGGGGTCAGCGCGGCCTGTAGCGCTGACCTCGGGGTTTAGGGCTAGACGGCGCGGGCCGCACCGCCTTGTCACGGGTAGAAGCCGCTTTTGACGCTTTGGCGTTCGCTTCGCCAAGCGTGTCCGGCAGTGGCTCCCATCCGGGCATGCCCTGCAACACGCGATCCGCATGTTTGATGGTATTCACATGCCCATAATGGTCCTCGATCATCTTGACCGATGTACCCATCTGCTCGGCCAGAAAGTAAACATCCACGCCTTCTTGCAGGCGGAAAGTCGCGTAGGTATGGCGGAAGCTGTATGTCGAGCGCGGTACGCCATGCGGGCCATCGCGCAAACCCGCTTCATTGAGAACATCTTCGATCAGATGCTTATAGAGCGATTTGGCTGGCTCGCCCGTGATAGTGGTGAAGACGCGATTATCCGGCTTTGTTGCCTTTGACATAGCGCGGATGCGATCAAGGTAATCGCCAACGCTCTTCGGGGCGACAAGCTGGCGCGATTTGCCCTTGCCCTGGACGAAGAGCACAACGATCTCGCGGCCTTCGCGATCCTTGGCGGGCATGATATCGCGCCAGCGGAGATTCTTCAGTTCGGCAGGCCGCATACCTGTATTACAGGTTATCAGGATCATGTTGTAGGTGATGGTGCGATACCAGATGCTCGGCGCTCCGGTGGCTGCTGCGATCCAGGCGCGGCCAACGCTATGCAGTTTGCGGTATTCCTCAAGCGTAAACTCGTCGCGCCGCATGGTTTTCAACTTCGGGCGCTCATCGAAACGCTGACTGGCGGGCAGATAGCGTTTCTTGATGCCAAAATTCATCACCGCGCCGAAAATCGACATTTCAAACTTGATGGTGCTGTCGCTAATAAAGGCGACAATATTGCTCTCAAGCGATTTGGCGGGTTTGGCTTCAAGGGATTTGCCGCGCTGAATGCCACGGCTGTTCAACGCTTTTGTGCGGGCGGCGGCATCCCGCGCCGCAAGCGTCTCCGACACTGCCGCCGAAACCTCGCGGACGCCGTTGCGCTTGAGGCGTCCCGCGCCATTCTCCCGCCGCCATGCGGGATAACCCTCCCAAAGCTCGTCACCGATTAAATGCACTTGGGTCGAGCCAACATAAGCTTCCAGCGCCCCCTCGATCACGGCTTTCAGCTTCTTGGGACGCGCTGCGCTGATCTCGCCGCGCTTCGCGCGAGCTTCCTGCGTTGCGAGATACTCCTTCGCCACCTCTCGGAAGGGCCGGTTGAATACCGGCACGTCATGCTTGAGACGGAAGCGCACATCAGCGTCATGGTCGAAAGCACGCTCCCGCGCCAGGTCAGCGCTGGGTGTCTTCAATGCGATGGTCTTATAGCGATCAGCCTTTGGCAGCTTGATGCGGCAATACCAGTTGTGATGCTCCACATCGCCACGGCGGAAGATAACAAGGCCGGGCTTCAGCTCCAGTTTGTCGATAATAAACGCCATGCCTGATGCTCCACCTCTGTGCAGCTTCTGTGCAGAACGGCGACCCTAAGCCCTTGATTTTCCGTTTCTGTGCAGCTCTTGTGCATAGAAGTGTAGCAAAAATTATTTAATAAATATATTATCTTATAAGATATTCGTCATCCCGGCGAAAGCCGGCATCCCATTTCACCGTCAACTTAATGGAACCCTCGCTTTCGCGAGGGTGACAAAATGGGGAAAGGTAAAAATAAGAGAGACGGCCGCTACCAGCCGCCGCGTGTCAGCCAGAGGTCGAGCAGGTCGAGGCTGTCATTGCCCCAGAAGGGCTCGCCGTCGGCGATGATGAAGGGCGAGCCGAACACGCCGTGCTGCATCGAGGCCTCCACTTCATCGCGCAGCCTTTGCGCCACGCGCGGATCGGCCAGCGCCTCGCGCAAAGCGTCACTGGCGACGCCGAGCGGCGCCAGCACGGCGCAAAGCTGGTCGAGATTGCCCATGTCGCGGCCCTCGCGCCAATAGGCGCGGTAGATCGCCCGGGCGGCGCGCTTGGCCAAGGCCGGGTCCTGGTCGAACAGCCAGTAATAGGCGCGGGCCGGCGGCAGCGGGTTCATGAATTCATCGCGCGGCTGCCGCTTCATCTCGATGCCATGCAGGCGGCGATAGCGCTCGACGCTGCGCTCGATATAAGGGCCTTTCAGCGGCGTATCGAGCAGGGGCTTCAAGCCCATCACCTTGAGTACGCTGATGCCGAGCAGCATCGGGCGCCAAACAGTCGTGCGGCCATGCTTCACCGCGATTTCGTCGATGCGCAGTGAGGCGAAATAGCCGAAGGGCGAGATGAAGTCGAAATAGAAATCCAGTGGCGGCTGCGACACGTATGTTTAGTCCTTCGGCATATGGTGCCAGGCTTACGGCTTATGGTGGGTGTGCCAATGCTCGGCGATATCGCGGCGGCGGCAGATCCATACCTTGTCCTTGGCCTGGATGTAGTCCAGGAAGCGGGCCAGCGCCTGGGCGCGGCCGGGCCGTCCGGCAAGCCGGCAATGCAGGCCGATCGACATCATCTTCGGCGCGCCGAGGCGGCCTTCCTCATAGAGGCAGTCGAACGCGTCCTTGAGGTAGTCATAAAAATCCGTGCCGGTGCCCATGCCGTTCAGCACCGAGAATTTCATGTCGTTGTTATCAAACGTATAGGGGATCACCAGATGCGGCTTGGCTGCGCGCTTGCCCATGCTCTTGCCTGGCACCCAATAGGGCAGGTCGTCGTCATAGGCATCCGAGTCATAGAGGAAGTTGCCTTCCTCGATCACCAATTTGCGCGTGTTGCTGGAAAGCCGCCCGGTATACCAGCCCACTGGCCGCTCGCCGGTCACTTGGCGGATCGCCTCGATGGCAAGCTGCATATGGGCGCGCTCGGTGGCGATGGGCACGCGGCTGTAATCATACCAGCGCCAGCCATGCGAAGCGATTTCGTGGCCCTGCTCGTGCATGGCCTTCACGGCTTCCGGGTAGCGCGCCACCGCCATGCCCACGGCATAGGCGGTGAAGCTCAGGTGGCGCTGCTGGAACAGCCGCAGCAGGCGCCAGAAGCCGGCGCGCGTGCCGTAATCGTAGACGGATTCGACCTGCTCATCGCGCATTCCCTGGCGCGGCACGCCGCCCGGCACTTCATGCAGGAAAGTCTCGCTCTCCTTGTCGCCATGCAGCAGGCTGCGCTCGCCGCCTTCCTCGAAATTGAGCACGAAGGACACCGCGACATTGGCCTGGCCGGGCCAGCGCGGATCGGGCGGATGCGCGCCATAGCCCTTGAGGTCGCGCGGATAGGGCTTGGAGCCCAGGGCCTTCTTTACGATGTCGGTTTTTGTCGGCGGCTTTGCCTTTTTCTTCTGGGCCATCGCCTCAGCCCATCAGTTCGGCGAGCGTCCGCGCCACCACTTCGGTCGCCTTGTAGAGATCGGTCAGCACCAGTTTCTCATCGGCGCGGTGGCCGTTGGCTTCCAGCAGGTTGCGCGGCCCGGCGCCGTACAGCACGGTCTTGATGCCGGCGGCCGAGTAATGCCGCGCATCGGTATAAAGCGGGATGCCTTCGGTCTCGACCGGCTTGCCCATGATGCCGCTGGCCTGGCGGCACAGGATCTCGATCAGCTTCTCCACGCCCGGCACGGCGCCGAACGGCTTGGCCAGCATGATGCGCCTGGTTTCCACCGTGATGCCCTTGAGGCCGGAGGCAGCGGTGGCGATCACTTCGCGCAGGGCGGCTTCGACTTCCGCCGGATTCTCCTCCGGGATCATGCGGCGATCAAGCCGGAAGCTCACCTTGTCGGGCACCACGTTGGTGTTGATGCCGCCCTTGATCAGGCCTACCACCATGCTCGGCGAGACGATGCCGGCGACCTTGGATTTCAGCGCGCCGAGGCCGTTGCGGTAGGCATAGAGCGCGGTCAGCACGCGGTTGGCGGCTTCCAGCGCGTCATGCCCGGTATCGGGCCGCGCCGCATGGGCGGAAAGGCCGCTCACGGTCACTTCCAGATGCAGGCAGCCGTTATGCGCCGTGGTCACAGCATAGGAAAAGCCGGCGGAGAAGGCATAGTCGGGCTTGCTCAGGCCGGTTTCGAGAATCCATTGCGGGCCGATGGCGCCGCCGGCTTCCTCGTCATAGGTCAGGTGCAATTCCACTGTGCCTTTCAGCTTCGCACCACTCGCCTTAAGCGCCAGCAGCGCGAAGGCATAGGTGACGAAATCGGATTTCGATACCGCGACGCCGCGGCCATACATCACGCCGTCCTTCACCACTGCCGCATAGGGATCGACGCTCCAGCCTTCGCCCGGCGCCACCACATCGCCATGGGCATTCAGCGCGACGACAGGCCCGCCGTCGGAAAACTTCTGCCGCACGATGAGATTGGTGCAGGAGATCATGCCGTTCTGCTGCACCAGGTCGGCGGGTACCGGGTGGCGCTCGACGGTGAGGCCGAGGCCTTCGAGCAATTCGGCGGCACGGCTGGCATGTGGCGCGCAATCGCCCGGCGGATTGTCGGACGGCACCTTCACCAACTCGGCCAGCATGCTGCGCATGGCCTCCTGGTTGGCGGTGATGAAGCTGTGCAGCGCCGAGGCGGTGGCGGCGTCGAGACTCATTGCAGGGACTCCACTTGCATGGACTAGGGGGTGAAATTTTCAACGAAGTGATACAGCGCCGCCGTTGCCAGTTCCACGTCCTCGGGCAGCACGGCTTCGAGCGGATTATGGCTGATGCCACGGGTGCAGCGCATGAAAATCATGCCCACCGGGCAGATCGCGGCAACCGTCATGGCATCATGGCCGGCGCCGGATGGCAGCCGCATGGTCGGCACATTCTGCGCCAGGATGGCGCGCTCAACCGCATCCATCAGGCGCGGATCGCAGGGCGTGGCGGCGCTGTGATGTAAGGCCGTGACGATGGCTTCCACCTTGCGCCGCGCGGCGATGGCCTGGATCTCGGCCAGCACGTCATCGGCGGCGGCATCGCGCAACGGATCCTGTGCTGCGCGGATATCGATGGAGAAGCGCGCCATCCCGGGGATCACGTTCACCGCACCCGGAAATGCTTCCATCTGGCCGACCGTGCCGACCAGAGTGGGCGTGCCGGTGCAGCGCTGCTCGATGTAGAGCGCGATCTCGGCGGCGGCCAGCAAGGCATCCTGGCGCCCGCCCATCGGCACCGTGCCGGCATGGCCGGCCAGGCCCTTGATCTCGACGCGGTAGCGCCGCGCGCCGGAGATGGCGGTGACGACCCCGAGCGCCAGGCCGTTGCGTTCCAGCACCGGACCCTGCTCGATATGCAGTTCCATGAAGGCGGCGATCTCGCCCGGCTTGCGCGCCTGGGCGGTGATGCGGGCGGGATCGAGGCCGAAATCCTGCAGTGCCTGTTTGAAACTGATGCCGTCGCGGTCCTTGGCGTCGAACACGGCTGCGTCGAAGGCACCGATCAGGGCGCGGCTGCCGGTCATGGTGGCGCCGAAGCGAGTGCCTTCCTCGTTAGAGAAGCCCACCACCTCAATGCCAAAGGGCAGCCGCTTGCCTTGGCTGTGCAGTTCCTCGACGCAGGCGATGGCGGCGATCACGCCCAGCATGCCGTCATACTTGCCGGCGTTGCGCACGGTATCGAGATGCGAGCCGAGCATCAGGCGCGGCAGCTTCGGATCGCTGCCGGCATAAATGCCGATGACGTTGCCGGCATCGTCGGCGCTGGTCTCCATGCCGGCTTCCTGCATCCAGCGCAAGGCCAGGGCATTGCCCTGCTTGTGGGCGGGGGTGAAGGTGGTGCGGGTCAGATTCTCGGGGTTGTCGCTGACGCGGCCCAGCTCATCCAGGCGGGCCATCATCTTGGGCGCGAAACGGGGGGCGGCAGCGGACATTTTTCGGCCTCGAAGTCGGGTTTTTCCGACTATACCCGCCCGCCCGGCCCTGGCAAAGCCATCGGGCTTGGGTTAGCAAAAACCATGACCATGAAACCGCTTGATGCCGACGCTTTCCTGCGCGCCCTGTTCGACGCGGCTCTGGCCGCCGCCGATCCGGCGCGTTGTCTGGCGCCGTTCCTGCCTCGGCCCCCGAAAGGTCGCACCATCGTGGTGGGCGGTGGCAAGGCAGCGGCCACCATGGCCCGTGCCGTGGAACAAGCCTGGCCCCCGGAGGCGCCGCTTTCCGGCCTGGTGGTAACGCGCTACGGCCATGCCGTGCCCTGCCAGCGGATCGAGGTGGTGGAAGCCTCGCATCCGGTGCCCGATGAGCCGGGGATGCGTGGCGCCGCCCGCATGCTGGAACTGGTGCAGGGCCTGACGCCTGATGATCTGGTGCTGTGCCTGGTGTCCGGCGGCGGTTCGGCCCTGCTGGCCCTGCCGGCGGAAGGGCTTACCTTGGCCGACAAGCAGGCGGTGAACCAGGCGCTGCTGCGCTCGGGCGCCAATATCGCCGAGATGAACTGCGTGCGGAAACACCTCTCCGGCATCAAGGGCGGGCGGCTGGCGCTGGCCGCCGCGCCAGCACCGGTGGTGGCGTTGCTGATTTCCGATGTGCCGGGCGATGACCCGGCGGTGATCGCGTCAGGCCCCACGGTTCCCGATCCCACCAGCTTCGCTGATGCCCGTGCCGTGCTGGCGAAATACGGCATCACACCGCCGCCCGCAGTGGCGGCCCATCTCGCGGCAGAAAAAGACGAGACCGCCAAGCCCGGCGATCCGCGCCTTGCCGCTGTGCGCAACATCATGGTGGCGGCGCCGCAGATGGCGCTGGAGGCGGCGGCCCAGCGGGCGCTGGATTTCGGTGTCACACCACTGATCCTCGGCGATGCCATCGAGGGCGAAGCGCGCGAAGTGGCTATCGTGATGGCCGGCATCGCGCGCCAGGTGCGTCGCCATGGCCAGCCGCTCCGTGCTCCCTGCGTGCTGCTTTCGGGCGGCGAAACCACGGTGACATTGCGCGGCAACGGGCGCGGCGGGCGCAACGCGGAATTCCTGCTTGGCCTGGCGGTGGCGCTGGAGGGGCTGGATGGCGTGCATGCCCTGGCTGCCGATACAGATGGCATCGATGGCAGCGAGGATAATGCCGGCGCGCTGCTGCACCCGGACAGCATCGCGCGCGCGGCGGCGGCCGGCGTAGAGGCCAAGGCGGCGCTGGCGAATAACGATGGCTATGGCTTCTTCCAGGCAGCAGATGGCCTGCTGATGACCGGGCCGACACTCACCAATGTGAATGATTTCCGCGCCCTGCTGGTGCTACCATAGCAGCGCAATCTTGGGGGAATGGCATGCGTGGCGTCGTCGAGTTGATGGCCGAACTGAACGGGTTGCCGGCAGCAGATTTTATTGCCCGGCTTGGCGGCATCATCGAGCATTCGCCCTGGGCGGCGGAAAGCATCGCCGCCTACCGCCCCTTCGGCGATCTTGAAAGCCTGCATTCCGCCATGCTCGGCGCGGTGTGGCGGCGCGGCCGCGAGGCCCAGGTGACGCTGCTCAATGCTCACCCGGAACTGGCCGGCAAGGAAGCCGATGCCGGCACGCTCACCACCCATTCCACCAATGAGCAGGACAGTGTCGGGCTGACGAGCTTGAGCCCCTGGGAGAAGACGCGCATCACCGAGCTGAACCAGGCCTACCGCGAGAAGCATGGCTTCCCCTTCATCATCGCCGTGAAGCTGCGCAGCAAGGCGCAGATCCTGGCTAATTTCGAGCGCCGGCTGGCCAACGACACCGAGGTGGAACTGGCGGTGGCGCTGATGGAAGTGAGCAAGATCGCCCGCATGCGCCTGGAGGCGCTGCTGCCGGCGTAATTCAGAGGAGAGCACGATGGCCCGCCTGAGTACCCATGTGCTGGACACGGTGAATGGCAAACCGGCTGCCGGCGTGGTGATCGAGTTATTTCGCCTGGAAGGCGAGGCGCGCAGCCTGGTCAAAACCACGGTGACCAACAGCGATGGCCGCACCGACGAGCCGGTGCTGACGGGCGAGGCCTTCCGTACCGGCGTCTACGAGCTGGTATTCCATATCGGCAGCTATTTCCGCACGATTGGCGTGGCGGCGGCGGAACCGGCTTTCCTTGATGCCGTGCCGATCCGCTTCGGCATTGCCGAGCCAAACGGCCATTACCATGTGCCGCTGCTGGCGACGCCCTGGAGCTATTCCACCTATCGCGGGAGCTGATCCATGACCGATCATGCCGCCTTCATGCGCCGCGCCATCGATTTGAGCCGCGAGCATATGCAGGCCGGCCATGGCGGGCCGTTCGGCGCCGTGGTGGTGATGGATGGCAGGATCGTCGGTGAGGGCTGGAACCGGGTCACCGGCACCAATGATCCCACTGCCCATGCCGAGGTGGTGGCGATCCGCGAAGCCTGCAAGACTTTGGGCCGCTTCGACCTGCGCGGCGCCACGCTCTATACCAGTTGCGAGCCCTGCCCGATGTGTCTCTCGGCGGCCTATTGGGCGCGCATCGACGGGCTTTATTACGCCAATACCCAGGACGACGCGGCGGCGATCGATTTCGACGATGCTTTCCTTTACCGCGAACTAGCCTTGCCGATGGAAAAGCGCAGCTTGCCCTGCGCGCCGCTGCTGCGCGACGAGGCGCTCACCGTGTTTAACGAATGGCGCGACAAGCCGGATAAAGTACCCTACTGAGGCCCCGCTTACTGCAGCTTGGCGCCACCGTCGATCCAGGCGCCAAGCGTGGCGCGCTCTTCCGGCGTGATTTCAGTAACATTGCCCGGTGGCATGGCTTCGGCGCGCACTGCCTGCTGATTGATCTGCGCGGCGAAGCGGCGGATCTGCTGCGGCGTTTCCAGCATCACACCCTTGGGGGCTTCCGCAATGCCGTCGAAGGTCGGCTTGGCGGCATGGCAGGAGGAGCAGCGCGCGGCGACGATCTTCTGCACAGATTCGATGCTGGCATCGCCGGCCAGCGCGTCGCGCGCCGCCTTATGCGGGTCCCATTTGGTGAAGAAGAACAGCGCGGTCGTCACCAGGAAGGCGACCACCAGGTATTCATAGCGAGTGCCGCGGCCCTGATTCTTCAGGTTGAAGAAATGCCGCACCAGACCGCCGACGATGAACACGCCAGCCAGGATCACCCAGGCATAGGGATGGCCATAGGTGACCGGGTAGTGGTTGCTGATCATGGCGAACAGCACCGGCAGGGTAAGGTAGTTGTTGTGCAGCGAGCGCTGCTTGGCTTCCTTGCCCCAGATCGGGTCCGGCGCTTGACCCGCCATCAGCGCCGCCACCGTCAATTTTTGATTCGGGATGATGATGTGGAACACATTGGCGGTCATGATCGCGCCGATCAGGGCGCCGATATGGATATAGGCGGCACGGCCGGAGAACAGCTTGGCATAGCCATAGGCAGCCAGCACCAGCAGCACGAAGCCGACAATCGCCAGCGCCGCATCGCTCTTGCCGAGCGGCGACTTGCAGAGCAGGTCATAGACCAGCCAGCCCAGTACCAGAGAGGCGATGCTGAAGCCGATGGCCTCGCCCTGGGTCAGCTTGGCAACGCGCTCGTCGATCAGGTAGAGGTCGGCGCCGAGATAGTAGAGCACCGCCAGCAGCAAGAAGCCGGAGAGGAAGGTGGCGTAGCTCTCGTATTTGAACCAGTGCAGTTCGGCCGGCATGTTGGGCGGTGCCACGGCGTATTTCTCGACGAAATAGAAGCCGCCGCCATGCACCATCCAGGTTTCGCCAAGCACGCCCGCCTTCTTGTTCGGGCGCAGCGAATTATCGAGCCAGACGAAAAAGAACGACGAACCGATCCAGGCGATGCCGAAGATCAGGTGCATCCAGCGGATCGTCAGATTGACCCACTCCCAGAACAGCTCGCTCATCCGGCCCCCGCGTATTTCGCGCTGCAACATGCGCATCCCAAGCGGTATGCGAGGGGGAGCCGAGCGTCAATGATTTTTGACGCTTAAATTAAATCGCCCCCGCCGAGTCCCTGAGCCTGGAGGGCTGCGGGTCTGGACGGGGGCGACGGCCCGGCTGCGACTGGGGGGAGCGAGCCCAGCCGGGCCCGGGGGAGGGGATCAGGCCAGGAGATTAGGCCTGGGGTTGGCGGTTACTTGGACATGGCGCCGACGGCCGCACCGCCCGCACCACCGATCAGGGCACCAGCCAGGGTATGGCCGGTCATCAGGCCGATGGCGGTACCGGCCGCGGCACCAATGGCGCCGCCGCTCAAGGCGCGCTGCTGCTGGTTGTTCATGTTCTCACAGCCGGTGGCGACCAGGGCGAGCAGCGCCAGGGCCGAAAGCTTGGTAACGCGGGAGGACGCAATCATTTCTGATCTCCTTCTTCTTCTGCTGCCGGGCTGCCCCAGCGGTGAGGAGGATTGAAGCGGCCAATTTCCGCGAAAGTGAGCCGAGAATTGGGCAATACCGCGACTGGGTTCCACGAGCCGCCGGTTAAGTATCTGAATTGACAAAGGCTGCGGATAAGCTATTTGTAATTTCAAATAAAAAGGGAGGAACCGCGGGCATGAACCAGCAAATGCCGCCGCCGGACCTGCAGAGGCCTGATTCGACCGCCCCAACCCGCCTCTGGCTCGATCCGGGCGCCAGCCGGATTCCCTATTGGGCCTATACCGACCCCGCCATCTACCAGCGCGAATTGCAGCATTTCTTCTATGGCCCGCATTGGTGCTATGTCGGCCTGGAGGCGGAAATCCCCAAGGCCGGCGACTACCGGCTGAGCCGCATCGGCGAGCGCAGCGTGATCGTGGTGCGCGACCGGGAGGGCGCCGTGCATGTGGTGGAGAACCGCTGTGCCCATCGCGGCGTGCGCTTCTGCCAGAAGCCGCGCGGCAACGCCCGCAGCTTCGTCTGCCCCTATCATCAATGGACCTACAAGCTGAACGGCGACCTCGCCGGGCTGCCATTCCGCCAGGGCGTGAAGCATGGCGACGAGGTCCAGGGCGGCATGCCGGCGGATTTCGATCTCAAGGCGCATGGCCTCACCCGGCTGCAGGTCGCCCGCTATGGCGGATTGATCTTCGCCAGCTTCGATGCGGCTGTGCCGCGTTTCGAGGAGTATATCGGGCCCGAGGTGATGCCCTGGCTCGACCGCATCTTCAAGGGTCGCGAACTCACCCTGCTTGGCGTCAACCGCCAGCGCATTCCAGGCAACTGGAAACTGATGATGGAGAATATCAAGGATCCCTACCATCCCGGCCTGCTGCATACCTGGTTCGTCACCTTCGGCCTGTGGCGTGCCGACCAGCAGTCGCGCATGGTGCTGGACAAGCATGGCCGCCATGCAGTGATGATCTCTCAGCGCAATGCCGGCGGCGCCGGCACGGTCACGGAAGGCGTCACCAGCTTCAAGGCCGATATGAGCCTGAATGACCCGCGCCTGCTGGATGTGGTGCCGGAGCCGTGGTGGAACGGCCCCACCGTCACCATGATCACGCTGTTTCCCAGCCTGATTATTCAGCAGCAGGTAAATTCGCTGTCCACACGCCATATCCTGCCGGCGGGTCCGGATAGTTTCGATTTTGTCTGGACGCATTTCGGCTTCGCCGATGACTCTGAGGAAATGACCCGCCGCCGCCTGCGCCAGGCAAACCTGTTCGGCCCGGCCGGTTTCGTCTCCGCCGATGATGGCGAGGTGATCGAATTCAGCCAGCAGGGTTTCCATCGCGGCGATGATGCCAGCACGCTGTGCGAACTGGGTGGACGCGATGTGGCACCGGCCGACCACATGGTGACCGAGACGCTGATCCGCGGCATGTATGCCTATTGGCGGCGGGAGCTTGGCCTGTGACCCCACCTAAGATGACTCTGGAAGAATTGCTGCTGCGGTCGGAGATCGACCGGTTCAATGCCGATTATGCCGCCCTGCTCGATACCGGCGATTTCACACGCTGGCCGGATTGCTTCGCCGCCGATGGACTCTACCGCGTCATCGGGCGGGAGAACCACGAGGCCGGATTGCCACTCTGCATCATGCAGCTCGAAGGCCATGGCATGATGCGCGACCGTGTCTATGGCATCAGCAACACGCTGTTCCATGCGCCCTACTACCAGCGCCACGTGATTGGCACGGCACGGCTGCTGGGCACAGAAACCGGCGAGGTGCTGGCGGAGGCGAACTATGCCGTGTTCCGCACCCGCCCTGGTGCCGGCATGGCCGGCGGCGTGTCGGAAGTGTTCAATGTCGGGCGCTATATCGACCGCTTTCGGCGTCAGGAGGATGGCCGCCTGCTGCTCAGCCGCCGCGACTGTGTATTCGACAGTGAAATGATCCTGAATTCGCTCATTTACCCGATCTAGCCGAGCGGCTACAGTCCGGCCAGTTTTGGCAAGGGGCAGTTATGTCGTTCGGCGGCGAGGCGGTCTATTTCAACCGGGTGCGGCAGGAAATCCTGCCGCTATTGCCTGCTACGCCTGGCCGTTATCTTGAAATCGGCTGCGGCGCCGGCGCAACGCTGGCGCATATCCGCACTCTCGGCCTGGCAACCTGGGCCGGCGGCGTCGAATTCAGCCCGGAAGCCGCTAAGCGGGCGGGAGAGAAGGGCTTCGACCTGCTGCTGCAGGGTGATGTCGAGACCATGGCCTTGCCGCTCGAGCCGGGATCGCTGGATGTGATTCTCTGCCTTGATGTGCTGGAGCATCTGCGCGACCCCTGGGCGATGGCGGCGAGGCTCGCCGGCCTGCTCAAGCCGGGCGGGGTGCTGGTGGTCAGCCTGCCGAATATCCGCCACTATAAGATCGTGCTGGCGTTGCTGTTCCGCGGCCAGTGGCGCTACCAGGATGCCGGTATCCTGGATCGCACCCATCTGCGTTTCTTCGTGCGCGAGAGCGCGGTTGAGCTGCTCCAGGGGGCGGGCCTGGCGGTGGAGGCGGTGCAGCCGCACGGCCTGAAGCGCTGGAAACTGAAATGGATCCTGAACCGGCTGCTGCTCGGCAGTCTGACAGACCTGTTTGCCGAGCAATTCCTGTTGCGTGGGCGGAAGGGATCGTGATGGCATTGGACAAGCCGCCGGCTTCCGTCGACCAGGATCATTTCCGCTTCGGCGAAAACTGGTCCGATTTCTCGCGCCATATCGATCCGGCGCGTATTGCGCAAGCCGAGGCCGATCTGGCCCGACTGCTGCCGGCCGCCGACATTGTCGACCGCCACCTGCTGGACATCGGTTCGGGCTCCGGGCTTTCGGCGCTGGCGGCGCTGCGTCTCGGTGCCGCTGCCGTGACGGCAGTGGACCTGGATCCGGACTCGGTGGCGACCAGCGAGGCGACCTTGCGCCGATTTGCGCCGGATGCCCGCTGGGCGTGCCGCAAGGTCAGCGTTTTTGATCTCGATGCAGCGAAGGACGGCTATTTCGATATCGTGCATTCCTGGGGCGTGCTGCACCATACCGGCGCCATGTGGCCGGCAATCGAGCGCGCCGCCTCGTTGGTGGCCCCGGGCGGCCTGCTGATTCTGGCGCTCTACCGCAAAACGCCGGTCTGCGGCTTCTGGAAACTGGAGAAGCGGCTCTATTCCGCTGCACCGGCCTGGCTGCAGGCACCGGCGCGCGGCCTTTTCAAGCTGGCCTACCTCGCCGGCCTGTTGGCTACCGGCCGCAGCCCGGCGGCCTATATCCGTAGCTACAGCGGCAAGCGCGGCATGAACTGGAGCCATGACGTGCATGACTGGCTCGGCGGCCACCCGTATGAATCTGCGGCGCCGGCGGAAGTGCATGATTTCCTGGGGCAACGTGGCTTCCGCCTGGAACGCGAATTCCTCAAGCCGGCACCCGCCCTCGGCCTGCTTGGTTCGCCTTGCGATGAGTATGTTTTCCGCCGGACTCCTTGATCTTTGCCCCTGGGGCCGGTACTGCATTTGCTGGCAAAACCCCGCGTGAGGGCCCCGTGACCAACCCGGATTCCAAGCGTTTCGCCCTGATCGGCGCCGCCGGCTATATCGCGCCGCGCCATATGAAGGCCATTCGCGACACCAATAACCAGCTTGTGGCCGCACTCGACCCCAAGGACAGCGTCGGCATCATCGACAGCTATTTCCCAGAAGCCGATTTTTTCATCGAGTTCGAGCGTTTCGACCGCCATATCGACAAACTGCGCCGTGCCGGCACCGGCGTCGATTATGTAGCTATTTGCTCGCCGAACTATCTGCACGATGCCCATATCCGCTTTGCACTGCGCAGCGGTGCCAAGGCGATCTGCGAAAAGCCGCTGGTGCTCAATCCCTGGAATATCGACGCCTTGGCGGAAATCGAGAAGGAATCCGGCAGCCGCATTTACAATATCCTGCAGCTCCGCCTGCATCCGGCGATCCAGGCCCTGCGTGCTAAGGTGGCCGCGGCATCGGTCGACCATGTTTTCGATGTTGACCTGACCTACCTCACCTCGCGCGGCCACTGGTATTTCACCAGTTGGAAGGGCGCCAATGACAAGTCTGGCGGTATCGCCACCAATATCGGTGTGCATTTCTTCGATATGCTGGCCTGGGTGTTTGGCAAGCGCCTGGACAGTGTGGTGCATCTGCATCGCCCCGATGCTGCCGCTGGCCTGCTGACCTACCAGCGCGCCCGGGTGCGCTGGTTCCTGTCGGTGAATGCCGAGCATTTGCCGCCCGCCGCGCTGGCAGCCGGCAAGCGTACCTATCGCTCGATCCTGATCGGTGGCGAGGAGCTGGAATTCAGCGAGGGGTTTACCGACCTGCATACCGCCAGCTACCAGGATATCCTGAGCGGTGGCGGCTTCGGCCTGGAAGCGGCCCGTCCGAGCATCGAAGCGGTGCATGATATCCGGCATGCCGCCATTACACCGTTGCAGAACGACTACCATCCGTTCTGCCGCAATGTCGCTGCCTCCTCATAGGGCCTAGCGATGACCCAGGCCTGGACTGCCCACCCCACCGCGATTGTTGACGATGGCGCCCGTATCGGCGAGGGCACGCGTATCTGGCATTGGGTGCATGTTTGCGGTGGCGCCGAGATCGGCAGCGGCTGCTCGCTGGGCCAGAATGTCTTCGTCGGCAATCGGGTGAAAATCGGCAACAGCGTGAAAATCCAGAACAACGTCTCGGTCTACGATAACGTGACCATTGAGGATGGCGTGTTCTGTGGTCCCAGCATGGTCTTCACCAATGTGTTCAATCCGCGCGCCGAAGTGTCGCGCAAGGATGAATACCGCGACACCCTGGTTAAGCACGGCGCCAGCATCGGTGCCAATGCCACCATCGTCTGCGGCGTCACCATCGGGCGCTATGCCTTCATCGGTGCCGGAGCCGTGATAACCAAGGATGTGCCCGACTTTGCCTTGATGACCGGCGTGCCGGCGCGGCGTACCGGCTGGATGAGCCGCAGTGGCATGAGGCTGGGGCGTGATCTGGTCTGCCCGCTGGATGGCTCGCGCTACCGCCTGACGGATGCCGGCATGCTGGAAGAAGTGACATGAGTGTCCCGATTGCCTTTGTCGATTTGCAGGCACAGCGCCGCCGGCTGGGCGAAGACCTGAACCGCGCGATTGCCCGCGTGCTCGAGCATGGCGGTTTCATCCTCGGCCCTGAAGTGGCCGAACTGGAGCGCCAGCTTGCGGCTTTCTGTGGGGCGCGCCATGCCATCACCTGCGCCAACGGCACCGATGCCTTGCAGCTGGTGCTGATGGCGGAGGGTGTCGGGCCCGGCGATGCCGTTTTCGTGCCGGGCTTTACTTTCGTGGCTTCGGCGGAAGTTGTGGCCCTGGTCGGCGCCACGCCGCTTTTCGTCGACGTGCTGCCGCATAGCTTCAATCTCGATCCCGCCAGCCTGCAGGCCGGCATTACGGAAGCCAAGCGGCTTGGCCTCAAGCCGCGCGTGGTGATGCCGGTGGATCTGTTCGGCCAGCCCGCCGACTATGGTGCCATCAGCACGATTGCCGCCGAGCATGACCTGCTGTTGCTGGCCGATGCGGCGCAGAGCTTCGGTGCCCGCCGCGACAACCGCCGCGTCGGCACGCTTGGCGCCTATACCGCCACCAGCTTCTTTCCGGCCAAGCCGCTTGGCTGTTATGGCGATGGCGGCGCGATCTTCACCGACGATGATGTCAAGGCAGAGTTGCTGCGGTCGCTGCGTTTTCACGGCAAGGGCGACGACAAATACAACAATGTTCGCATCGGCATGAACAGCCGGCTGGATACGTTGCAGGCGGCGATCCTGATCGAGAAGCTGCGCATCTTCGAGGACGAGATCGCAGCGCGCCAGCGTATCGCGGATCGTTACAACGCCGCTTTTGCCGGCTTGGCGCAGTTGCCGTTGCTGGATGCGGGTGCCACATCGGTCTGGGCACAATATACTCTGGTGGTGCCGGACCGTGCCGTGGTGGCGAAAGCCTGCCAAGCGGCGGGCATACCCACGGCGGTCTATTATCCGATCCCGCTGAACCGGCAGGCCGGCTATGGCCATTGCCCGGTGGTGCCGGGTGGCTTGCCGAATGCGGAGCGTCTGGCGGCGCAGGTGATCAGCCTGCCCATGCATCCCTATCTGGAAGACTACGTGCAGCAGCGCATCATCGCTGTGGTGCGTGCGGCCCTGGATATTGCCAAGCCATGATCGGTATGGCGGTGCGGCCGGTCAAACTGCTGGCGATTGCCAACGGTCTTGATGTTGGCGGCACCGAACGACATCTGCTGCAAATCCTGCCGGCGCTGAAGCAGCGCGGTTTCGATGTGCATCTGTTACTGCTGCGCCGTGGCGGTGCTCTGGAAGCCGAGATGGCGGCACATGGTATCCCGATTTATGGCGGCCCGTTCCGTCGCCTGCCGATGCGACCGCTGATGGGCTTCTGGCATGCGGTGCGGCAAATGCGGGAATGGCAACCCGATATCGTGCACTGCTTCCTGCCCGAGGCTTATCTGATGGGGGGGCTGGCCGCCTGCTTGCTTGGTGCGCCAGTGCGGGTGATGAGCCGCCGCAGCCTGAACGACTATCAGCGCAAGCATCTGCTGGCCGGCTGGCTGGAGCGACGGCTGCATCGGCATATGACAGTCCTGCTCGGCAATTCGCGTGTCGTGGTGGCGCAGCTGATAGCCGAGGGCATGCCGGCGGAGAAGGTCGGGCTGATCTACAATGGCGTTGCCTTGCCGGCGGCCAAGCACAGTCGTGCCGAGGTGCGGCTGGCTTTCGGCTTGGCGCCCGAGGCATTGGTTTTCGTGCTGGTTGCCAACCTGATTCCCTACAAGGGTCATGCCGATCTGATCGAGGCCATGGCGAAGGCTGCTCCGCGCCTGCCCCCGGATAGCCGCATCGTTTGTATCGGTCGTGACGATGGTCATGGTGGCGCGCTACGGTTGCTCGCAAAGTTGCATGGGGTAGCCGACCGTTTCCTGTGGTTGGGACAGCTTGCCGACCATGGCCAGGTCGCCAGTCTGCTCGCTGCCGCCGATGCCGGGTTGCTGGTGTCGCATGAGGAGGGCTTCTCCAATGCCGTGCTGGAGGGCATGGCAGCAGGCCTGCCGATGCTGGTGACGGATGTCGGCGGCAATGCTGAAGCGGTGGGCAATACCGGCATCGTGGTGCCACGGCAGGCACCCGACGCACTCGCCGAGGCGCTGGTAAAGCTGGCCGAACCAGGCTGGCGGACAGAGATGGCGGCGGCAGCGCGCGAGCGCGTGGTGAAGCAGTTTTCTCTGCCGGCCTGTCTGAACCACTATGCCGTGCTCTACACGGCATTGGTGGCCGGTGCGGTGCCAGACGTGGCGTTGCGGCAAATGCGGGAGGCGGGCTGATGTGCGGTCTGGCCGGCCTGTTCATTCCGGGCGGCGCGTCGCCGGAGCGGTTGCGCGGCGATGTGCTTGCAATGTCGAACGCTATCGCCTATCGCGGGCCTGACAGCCATGGCATCTGGGTCGATGGCGAAGCCGGCGTGGCTTTCGGCCATCGCCGTCTCGCCATCATCGACTTGACCAGCGAGGGCGCGCAGCCGATGTCTTCGGCCTCGCACCGCTTCTGCATTGTCTATAACGGCGAAATCTACAATTACCTGGCCATACGCGAACGCCTGGCTGCCACCGGCGTGCATTTCCACGGCGCTTCCGATACCGAAGTGCTGCTGGCGGGGTTCGAGCAATGGGGCGTGGAGGCGACGCTGGCGGAAGCGAACGGAATGTTCGCCTTTGCCTTATGGGATGCATCCGAACGTGTTCTCACGCTGGGCCGCGACCGGTTTGGTCAGAAACCGATGGCCTATGGCTGGAATAACGGCGTCTTCCTGTTCGGCTCGGAACTGCGTGCCCTGGAAGCCTGGCCGTCTTTCGCTGCCGGCATCGATCCGCAGGCGCTAGCCCTGCTGCTGCGCTACGGCCATGTGCCGGCGCCGCACTCGATCAGGGCCGGCATCGCCAAACTGCCGCCAGGTTGCCTGCTGCGGCTTGGCGCTGATGCCGTACCCGGCAGCATGCCAGTGCCGCAGCCTTACTGGTCAGCCAGCGCGGTGGCGCAGGCGGCACTTGCCAGGCCATTTGCGGGCAGCGAAGCGGATGCGGTTGCCGAACTCGAGACATTGCTGCGCGATGCGGTGCGGCTCTGCATGGTATCAGACGTGCCGCTGGGGGCGTTCCTGTCCGGCGGCATCGATTCCTCGAGCGTCGTGGCGCTCATGCAGTCGCTGGGCGGCCCGCCGGTGCGCAGCTTCAGTATCGGCTTCCGCGATGCAGCCTTCGATGAGGCGCGGCATGCCCGGGCAGTGGCATCGCATCTCGGCACCGAGCATACCGAGCTTTATCTCGACGAAGCCGAAGCACTCGCTGTGGTGCCGGATCTTGGCCGGATTTTCGACGAGCCTTTCGCTGATTCATCGCAGATACCTACCTATCTGGTTTCGCGCCTGGCGCGGCAGGCTGTTACTGTCAGCCTCTCGGGCGATGGTGGTGATGAGCTTTTCGGCGGCTATAACCGCTATGCCCTGGCGTGCCGTCTGGGCAATGCCGTGCAGGCCATGCCTGGGCCTTTGCTGGCCTTGGGCCTGGAGGCGGCGCGTGCCGTGCCGCCCGGGTTGTTGAATGCCGTGCGGCCATTGCTGGGCGACCGGCTGCACAAGCTGGCAGCCGTGCTGGCGCCGGGAGAATTGCGAGGCATCTATCGCCAGTTGATGGCGATGGCACCGGCTGTGCAAGTGGCGCCGGATGGGCTACTGGACCGCCCCGGCGACTGGGCAGAGTTGGATGATCCGCGCCACATGATGATGTTGCTGGACGCCGAGACCTATCTGCCGAATGATATCCTGGTGAAGCTGGACCGGGCGAGTATGGCGGTGAGCCTCGAATCGCGTGTGCCGCTGCTCGATCACCGGCTTTTTGAATTCGCCTGGCGCCTGCCGCTGGCGATGAAGATCGCGCCAGGTGGCAGCACGCGCGGCGGCAAGTCGATCCTGCGTAAGGTGTTGCACCGCCATGTGCCGGCTGCCTTGGTGGAACGACCGAAGATGGGCTTCGGCGTGCCACTGATGCGCTGGCTTAATGGGCCGCTGTTGGATTGGGCGGAGACGCTCCTGGCGCCCACAGCGCTTGCCGATAGCGGCATGCTTGATGTTGCCGGCATCCGCCGCATGTGGTCGGAGCACCGCAGCTGCAGTCGTGCATGGCATAATCCACTCTGGTGCGTGCTGATGTTCCAGGCTTGGCGCGCGGCCCGCTAAGGGCGCCTGCGGGCCGAAGCCGGGCAGCAGATGTGGGCGAGCTTCAGCGCCATTGCTCGGCCATGAGTGCGACGATGCGGTTGGCGGCATGGCCATCGCCATAATCGGCGATATCGCGGCGTGGCGCGTAATCCGGACCCTGCCACAGGCGGTTCCAGCCGGAGTTAACGGTTTCCACCCACTCGGTTTCGCTACGCAGAGTCACGCAGGGCTTGCGGTGGAAATAGGCTTCCTTCTGCAGGCCGCCTGAATCGGTGTAGACCGCCGCGCAATCATCTAGCAGCCGTGCCATGTCCAGATATCCCAACGGTGTTACCACCTGCAAGCCGGCGAGCGGCACGCTGAAGCGTTCGGCAGCGGCAACGGTACGGGGATGCAACGGCAGCACCACGGGCATGCGAGCGGCCTGTTCGCGCAAATACTCGATGACGGCGCCGAGTTTCCGCGCGTCGGCGGTATTCTCTTCGCGATGTATGGTGGCGACAGCATATTCGCCCGGCTTGACGTTCAGCCTGGCCAGGATGTCGGACCGCCGACGCGCCGCCTCGCGCGTCAGCAGTACAGTGTCGTACATCACATCGCCGACCACATGCACGCCGCGCTCGATGCCTTCCTGCCGCAGATTATCCACCGCCTGCTGCGTCGGGCAGAATAGCAGTTCGCTGACATGGTCGGCGAGCACGCGGTTAATCTCCTCAGGCATGGCGCGGTTGAACGAGCGTAGGCCAGCCTCTACATGCGCCACCGGTATGCGCAGTTTCGCGGCTGCCAGTGCGGCAGCCAGGGTGGAGTTTGTGTCGCCGTAGATCATTACCCAGTCAGGCTTTTCCTCAAGCATCACGCGCTCAAGTTCCTCGAGCATCCGTCCGGTCATCGAGCCGTGCCCGCCGCCATGGATGCCGAGATGATGCTTTGGTGCCGGAATGCCGAGTTCCTGGAAAAAGATGTCAGACATCTCGAAATCGTAATGCTGACCGGTATGCACCAGCACTTCTTCCAGTGTCTGCAACTGCTGGAAAGCGCGGCTCACCGCCGCCGCCTTGATGAATTGCGGGCGGGCGCCGACCACGGTGATGCCACGGCTGGGATGGTTAGGCATCAGCGGATTCCGATTTCGCCAAGGAAATGTTCGAGCGTTGCAAATTGTTCTCCGCGCGAGAGGCCTGCCTTCGCCGAAGCTGGCGGCGACACCACACCATTCCCACGCTTCTGGGCGAGCCACAGCCGCAATTGCTGCGCTATGGCTTCCGGCTGGTTCAGCACCTTGCCAAGGCCCCGGGAACGGATCAAGTCGGCTGCCACGCCATCCTCGCAGCCGAGCGTCAGGATCTGCCGTCCGGCGCCGGCATACTCGAACAGCTTGCCGGTGAATACACCATGCTCGCGCGGGTCGTTCCACAGCAGTAGCAGCAGGATATCGGCATGCAACTGCAACGCCTGCGCCGTCCGCAGCGGCACAGGGACATGAATATGCACACTGCCGCCGATACCGTGCTGTCCGGCGGCATGGGCCACGCCACGCAGGTCCTGGCCGTAGAAATGCACGGCCACGCCGGCGCGTTCCTCGGCAGACAGCAAGGCAAGCGCGGCAAACAGATTCGCCGGATCGCGCCGGCCCGGATAGATGATGCCGGTATAGACGATGTTGAGTTTCCCCGGATCAAGGTCGGGTGCGGCAGGTACGTCGCCATAGGCGGCGGGATCGTAGCCATTCAGCACCACGGCGGTGCGCTTGCCATAGCGGCGACGCAGCGACTCGGCCAGCGGTTCTGAAACCGTGACACAGGCCACAGCCGGGCGCAGTGTCCAACGCTCGATCACAGTGTCGATGCCCAGCCGCCAGTCTGGCGTGTTGCCATAGGGGTTCTCGGTGAAGAGGTCGCGATATTCCGCCACCCAGGGGGCGCCGGCCAAGGTGCTGAGGCGGCGGCCGATCAGGTGGTCGGTAAAGGGCAGGGCCGTGGAATAGACAAGATCCGGCCGCCAGTCGCGCAGCAGCCTCTTGCCTGCAGCCACGGCCTGGGGATACCAGCCAATCTGGCCATCGGGAAACCCGACGATGCCTTTGGCAAGATCGATCAGCTGGCGCCGCAGCCGGGAGGATTGTGCTGGGGCGGAAGTGCCGCTGTTTGCTGTTGTGCCGTTCTCGGCCTGCCGCAGTTTCTCGTAGGGCGCGAATACATTGATCCAGCCCGTGGTGGTTACGCGCTCGGCCGGGAAACGGCTCACCATGGTTTTGGCATAGCCTATATTCCCAGCGGTGAGCACACGCACATCGTGGCCCTGGTCGAGCAGGTATTCGGCCAGCATGCCGGCGCGCACCGCGCCGCTGGCATTAAAAGGTGGGAAGGCGAAAGCGATCAGCAGAATCTTCATGCCGCCGCCCTGCCGGTTTCAATATCGCCGAACTCGGCGCCAAACAGTTTGGCCCAGCGCAGCAGGTTAAGGCAGCGCCAGAGCGATGCATCATGCTGTGTGCGGCCATCGGCCAGCGCCAGCAGGCGGTTGCGCACTACCGGCGTGAAGCAGCCGGGCAGCGGCATTGCCGCAGTGTCGCGGATATAGGCCGCCAGCGCGGCATCCCGGCCAAACCAATCGGCTTCCGGCGTAACGAAGCCGATCTTGTCGCGGCGGTCGAGGATGGCATCCGGCACCAAGCCGCGCAGTGCTTGGCGCAGCACGGCTTTCGTGGTGCCATCGGGAGCGATCAGCAGATCGTCAGACAGGCCGGTGGCGAAGTCGGCCAGGGCCGTAGTAAGGAATGGCACGCGGTTCTCCACCGAAACCCGCATGGCGTTGCGGTCGGCGTAGCGCAGCAGCATCGGCAAGCTGGAGCCGAAGGTGGCGTCGAGCAACTGCCGCTGTAGGGGCGTAGCACCAGGCCATTGCTTCGCCTCGGGGGGATTCACCGCGCCAAACCAGTCCCCATTCAGCCAGTCTGGCATCAGCGAGCGGCCAACCAATCGGCGCATCGGTACCTGCAATGCCGCTGGCAGCATAGGTGCCAGTGCCATCAGCAGTAGGTTACGCCGGTCCTGCGGCAAGGCAGTGAGCAGTCCGAGAGCTTCGCTCCAGCGGCCATGGCGGATCAGCGCCTCGAGCCGCGCAGCGCGGAAGACTGGATAGCCGGCAAAGAGTTCGTCAGCACCCTGGCCGTCCAGCACCACCTTGTAGCCCGCCTGATGCACGGCAGCGAAGACATGCGCCTGCGCCCACATGCTGCTGGTGCCGAAAGGCTGCTCCTGGCTCAGGATAAGTCCGTCGAGTTCTTGCGCCAGATCACCCGGCTGCAGCCTGACCGGATGCACCATGCCGCCAATGCTGCTTGCCACTTGCCCAATCCAGTGGCTCTCATCGATGCTGCCGGCACCGGCATAGTAGCTGAACAATGGCAGCGGATCGCTGCTGCCGCCAATCCGCTGCATGGCGCAGACGATGCCGCTGGAATCGATGCCGCCCGACAATGTGGCGGCCACCGGCACATCGGCGGTCATATGCAGGCGCACGCTATCAAGGAACAGGCCACGCAGTTCCTCGGCTGCAGCAGCCATGCTCAACCCGCCGCGCTTGCGCCGGCCAGGCTGCCAGTAGGGCTGCGGCACAACGCGGCCAGGATGCGCCAGGTTGACCTCCATATAATGTGCCGGCGGCAATTCGTGGATGTCGCGAAACAGCGTGGCGCCGTCTTGGTTGGTCACGGCATGGCGCAGATAGCGGAACAGGGCGGCAGTATTTACCTGGCGTGAGGCGGCACCAATGGCGAGCAGCGGCCGGATTTCAGACGCGAAGCTGAATTGCGTATCGCTATAGGCATAGTGCAGCGGCTTAATGCCGAACTGGTCCCGGGCCAACAGCAGGCGGCCCTCGCGGCAATCCAGGAAGGCAACGGCGAACATGCCGGTAAGGCGGTTAAAGCAGCCGGTGCCTTCGCGGATCAGTAGCTGGAATAGCACTTCGCTGTCGGAAGTGGAGCGGAAGCGGTAGCCGGCTGCCTCGAGTTCAGCCCGCAGTGCCGGATAATTGTAGATCTCGCCATTATAGACCATCGCATAACGGCCGGTTTCGTCCGCCATCGGCTGCCAGCCGGTGGGCGAAAGATCGACAATGGAAAGCCGCCGATGCACAAGGCCGACCGAGCCGCCGCCCAGGGCCTCCGGGTCGCGGCCAAGACGCGGCGCCGCGACGCGGTCCCACAGCAGAAAACCCCAGTCGTCGGGCCCGCGATGGCTCTGTTGCTCGGAAAGCAGCCTCAGTGTTTCGGCTGGTCTGGCGAGATGGGCATTGGAAACGATGCCGGCAATACCGCACATCTGGGTCAGGCTTTCCTGTGGCCGATATAGCCGACGCCGAGCAGCCGCTTGCCGATCAGTTCGCGATACTTGGCGGGCGACTGCGGTTTTGGCGTGAAGCCGGTATCCTCGAACCAGAGCGCCACTTCGTTGAAGCCGTGCTGGTGGGCATAGCGCGGCGTGAAGGCATCGCGCAGGCCATGAAGCGTGTTCTGGAAGCGCCAGCCGGCTGGCCGGCGGTCGCGCAGCTTGACCAGTGGATGCAGCAGGCAGGTAATTAAGAACATCACGCCATTGCGGAAGAAGGCCGGGCTGCGGCTGAGCACCGGCCGGAACAGCCGGTGGGTGATGAACCAGTAGAGCCAGATGATGAATCCGCGCAGGCCAGGGACCACGTAGGCATCCTCGACGGCATAAAGCCATACGAATAGCGAGCCATCGGGCCGCACGAACTTGGCTATGGCATCGAACGCTGCCTTGGTGGAATAGGTATGGTGCAGTACTCCTTGGCTGTGAACATGCGCCATGCTGTTCGGTGCGAAAGGAATGCGGAACAGCGAGGCCACCACCGGATGCACGCGCGGCGATGCCTGCAAGGTCTTGCCAGCAGCGACGAGGGCAAGATTGAGGTCGAGCGCGATCACGTCTGCGGCAGGAAAAAGCTCAGCCAGGATACGCGATTCCTTGCCGAAGCCGACGCCGACATTGAGTACGGTATCGACCTTGTCCCGCTCGGCTTTGCTCATCTGCAGCCAGACATCGCGGTGCAGTGCCACCAGCTCGTCGTCGCGGTAGATGAAAGTAAGTTCGTCGTCGGCCAGGCCGTTCCACTCCTCGGTGAAGGTTTGCTGCACCGAGCGCTCGCCTGGCATCGGCAGCAAGTCCGGCGGCGCATAGCCAGGATGGGCTGCCAGCGCAGTAGCATGATCGGCAGCGAAGCGGGTGAGCAGCGGCGTTGGAAAAGCCAGCAGGATCGGCACGAAATTCACGATCGGATACCACAGCTTGGCGTTGTCGCAGAGCAATAGCCCGGTGCGGACCGCATCGCCTTCGCACTCGATGGCTTCGAGTCGCAGGGAGCTGCCGCTTACCGGACAGCGCAGGAGGGGTAGCAACTTTGGATTCATGATGCTTGCTCTGTGTGGTCGCCGACGGCCTGGCTTTGTAAGGATGAGGCAATATGGCGCACGATGCGGGCCGGAGAGCCTGCGATCACCACCTTGCCTTCGGGAAAGGAATCGCGGACGACGCTATTAGCGCCGACAATGGTGCCGTCGCCCAGCGTGACACCGGGCAGGATTACCGAGCCGAAGCCGATCCAGCATTCACGCCCAATGCGAATGCCGGCCGTGGGTGGGGCATCGTCCAAATTCTCGATGGCGTGGGTCTGCGACACGATGGCGACATTGGCGCCCCAGATGGTACCACGGCCGAGCCAGAGTCCATCGGCGGCATTGATATAGCTGCCACCGCTGACGGCGAAGCTGCGACGCACGCGCGGGCAGTCATCCTCGATATGCAGGCCATAGGCATGCAGCACCCGCGTGGTGAAATGCTTGTTGTAAGGGCAATCGGCATCCAGCCGGAAAAGGCGCTGGAACAGGATGTTGATCAGCCACAGCGCCACGCCGGTGCCGGGAGGGTAGCGGAGCAGGGCAAAAAGCCGGTTCTTCATGGGTGAGCGGCCCCAGAGGGAACGGATGTGGCGAACCAGCCGAGCAGGGCAACAGCCGGTCGGCGCAGCGGCAGCGGCAGGGATCCCAGATGCGGCGCCAGCCATCGCAGATGATGGAACCAGTGCAATTGCCGGCCGAGAAACAGTCCGGTGCCGAGCAGTACCAGCCCGATCACCGGTGCCAGCGCCGGTGGTGCCAGCACGACAGCCAATGCACAGACGATGCTGCCCAGGCCAGTCGCGGCAACCTTGGCAAGCTCTGCAGCATTGGCGTGACCGCAGCCGATCTGCCATATCAGCAGGATCAGGGGCAGGGCCATGAGCCAGATGGTGAGCGAGGCGGCAAGTGCGGCTCCGGCAAGGCCGAAAGCTGGAACGAGCAGCAGGTTGGCGGCGACATTGGCGGCTGCTGCGGCCATGTTGATCGTCACAACCCGGCCCACGGCCTGCTGGTAGGCCATCAGCAGCGGACTGATGATGTAGGTAAGTAACTGGCCGGGAAAGCTGCTGAGCAGGAGCAACAGCGGCAACTCGGCATCGGCATAGGCGATGGGCCAGATCGTCGTGCCGGCCAGTGTCACTAGCACCAGCGCCAGCGGCATCAGCGTGGCGAGCAACGCTGAAGCGGAAACCGCAAAACGCAGCATCCGCTCGATGTTCTCAGTGGAGCCGTAAAGGCGCAGGTCGGTCATGCGCGGCGCGATCACGGCGGAAAAAGCCATCAGCAGTCCCACCCCAAGGCTGTAGAGGCTGAAAGCCCAGGCATAGATGCCGGCGGCATGCACATCGAGAAAATAGCGGATCGCCCAGATGCCGAGCCAACTGACGATAATCCCCGAGGCGGTGGCCAGCGGTAGCTTCCAGCCATAAGCCACCAGGCGGCGGAGCGTGGCCTGGTCGAACAGGCTGGCGCGCCGGCGCGGCGGTAGCCGCAGCAATTGATAGGTGGCGGACAGCAACCAACCGCCAATGGTGCCAAGCAGCAGCATCTGCGTGCTGGCAGGAAAGCCGACGGTAAATACCAGCACTACCGCCAACGGCCCGAACTTCGTCAGCACCTGTCCGGCGCCGTACCCCGAAAAGCGGTTGGCCGCTTGGCAGGCAAAGCTGAAGGCCTCGACGATGATCGCCATCGTCAGGCCTGCCAGCAGCCAGGGCAGCATGCCTAGGGAGAGTCCGAAGCGTTCGCCATAGAGCGTGGCCGCCAGCCAGGCCAGGGGGGCCACTGCGACGAGCAACGCGGCCTGCATCGAGAGGGCAGTACCGAGCGTGCTCCATACCGAGCCGGACGTATTGAACTCCTCACGCGCAAACCGGAAGATCGACTGGTTGAGCCAGGAGAAGCCGACGCCGGCAGTGATCTGCATGGTGGAAAGTAGCAATGTATATTCGCCGAACACTGCCGGTGGCACCACGCTGGCGGCTAGTGCGATCGTGGTGGCGGCAAACAGGAAAGCCACGCCCTGCAGCCCCAGCACGCGGAACCAGTTGCCGAGGATATGCGTAGCGTTGGTCATATGACGCGGCTCGCAGCAACATTGAGGGCGGCCAGGCGCTGGCCGAGTTCGGCAGCATCAGCACCGAACAGCGCCGTTTCGGCCCAGATCGAAAACGACAGCAGCAGACAGGCCGCCATGTAGGAATGGTCGATGGCCCAGGCGGCGCCTTCGCGGCTGAACACGCCGAGTTCGAGATAGCGGCCGCGCAGCAGGCATTCCTCCACCGCCGGCCGCCAGGCATGGCGCAGCAAGTCATGCAGCTGGATGCTGTAGCCGAAGCCGATCTTCGGCGCATGCACCAGACTTTCGGGCAGCACCTGGGTAAGATGCTGCTTCATGATCCATTTCGTATTCTGCGGCGCAGGCCGCTCGCCCAATAGCAGACTTGCCGGCAGCGACGCGGCAAATTCCGCAATCGGATGCGACAGGAACGGTGCCCGCAATTCCAGCCCATGCCGCATGCCCGACATGTCGCCGATCACGGCATGGCCATGCTGGTGGCATACCATCAAGTCACTGTAGATCGTTGCATCGAGCAGGGTTTCGGGGTTGCATTCGCGCGCGGCGGCTGCGGCATAGCGACCCGGCTCGTCGTCTTGCCAGCGCGCGGCGAAGGCGGGTGTGGCTAGGCGCTGCATCAGAGTGCGGGCGGCGGCATCCAGGCTACGTCCCCGCCGCTCCGCCAATGGCAGCTTGGCGTTGGTCAGTAGCAGCGCACCACTGGATCGTAGCTGCGCCGGCAGCAGCCGGCTTAAGACCGGTGGCCAAGGCCGCGCCAGGATGTCCAGGCGCTGGCGCATCGGTATCCGCGCATAGCCGGCATAGCCGGCGAAAACCTCGTCAGCGCCGTTGCCAGACAGTACCACTTTCACTTCCTGGCTCATCTGCCGCGCCAGCAGGTCGGCATAAAGCATCACGAACGACGACATCGGCTGGTCGTAATGCGCGATCACGCCGACCGCCTGTGCGATATCGATCTCGCCGACATCCACATTGCGGTGCCGGGTATGCAGCAGCTCCGCGGCGATTCCGGCACGGCGAAATTCCTCATCCTCGCCGCCCGGTGGATTATGTCCGATGCAATAGGTGTTGATGGCAGGATCGGCCTGCCTGGCGAAGCGGGCAATCGTACTGGAATCGACACCGCCCGACAGCATCACGCCTACCGGCACATCGGCGATCAGTTCGTCGCGCACGGTTTCGGCCAGCAATGTGCCATAGGCTTCCAACGCTTCGTCCTGCCGCCAGGCGTGCCGGCGGCTGAAATCGAGCTTCCAGTAGCGTTGGCGTCGCGAATTTCCGTTCTGCCAGATCAGAATCTCGGCCGGCGCCAATTGCTCGATGCCGCGATGGATGCTGTGCGGCGCGGGGAGGCTCTGGTAGGCCAGCAGCAAGGGAATAGCCGCTTCATTGAGGCTGCGATCCACCCATGGCAATCGCCGCAATCCCTTGATCTCAGAACTGAAAGCCAGCATGCCACCGGCCTCGGCGAAATAGAGTGGTTTCTCACCGATGCGGTCGCGCGCTAGCAGCAGGCGCTGCTGTTTGTTGTCCCACAGCGCGAAGGCGAACATGCCGACCAGATGTTCGACGCAGCGCTCGCCATAGCGCTGGTAGAGCGGCAGGATCACTTCTACATCGGTATCGCTCTGGAAGCGGTAGCCATCGCGGGCCAATTCGCGGCGCAGCGCGCGGTAATTGTAGATTTCGCCGTTGCAGACCATGACTAGGCTGCCATCGGCGCTGAGCATCGGCTGCGTCCCGCGCTCGCTCAGGTCGATGATGCTCAGTCTGCGGTGGCCGAAGGCCATATGCGGCATGATATGGATCGATCCACCATCGGGGCCGCGGTGGCGCAGCGCGTCATTCATCGCTGCTATCCAGGCCGGAGCCTCCGCTGTTTCAGGCTGGGTTGAGACCAGGCCGTTTATGCCGCACATAGCATCACCATCAGTGCGGCGGTCGTTCGCCGATCGCGATCAGCCCGGCGGATTGGCTCGGCAGCAGGCGCCCCATGGCTTCCATCGCCATTCGACCGATGGCAATGCGGCCAAACAGGCGGCCCAGAGCCATATGCGGCATGAAGAAGCCTTCCCGGGCCACCAGCCGCACCTTCACGCCGCTGGCTGTGAGCGCGCTGTCCAGCGAGGTGGCGGTGAAGAAATGCACATGGTCGGTGGTCCGCAAGATTGAGCGCTGCAGGACATTGTTGCGCAGCCGGGCAAACAAGCAGCCTTCGTTCGGCACGCCGACCACGATCAGGCCACCGGGCCGCAGCACGCGGCAGAGTTCGGCCAGGGCAGCGGCTTTTTCCGGTATGTGCTCGATCACATGGTTGCACAGTACCATGTCGAAATGGCTGTCAGGATAGGGTAGCGCGGTGAGCGAGCCGATGGTGAGGCTGGCGATCCCAAGTTTGCCGGCCCGCTCAATACGCTTCGGATTATAGTCAATGGCGAGGAAATTCGCCGTGAGGCCTTGCTGCAGCACGATCTGTTGCAGGCCCTGCAGGTTGATGCCGTCGCCACAGCCGGCGTCGAGGATGCGCAGCCTGTCCTGAGATGGTTTGTTGCGGCCGCGCCAGTCTCGCAGCGCCTGGGCAAACAGCCGCCAGCGGCCCTCAACTACGGCCCTGGTTGCCGCATGGTCGCACTGTATGTGGAACTGATCGTCGCTATACCACTCGGCACGATTGGGATCGTGCTCACGCGAGGCAGCAGGCCTGCTGCCGGCCTCGGCTAGCCATTCGGCATAATGGCGGCGCTTGTTGGCGGAGGCTGCCGCCAGCGAATGCCGAGCCACAGCGAGGTCGCGCGCGGCAACGCCGAATGTCCTGGCCTGTGCCGGATCGTCCAGCAATTGACCGATGCGGCGTGCCAGGGCGGCGGTATCATGTTCGGGTACCAGGAAGCCGGTTTCGCCGTCGCGCACCAGTTCGCTATGCCACTCAACGTCATATGCCACGATGGCGCTGCCGGCGGCGCAGGCCTCGATCAGGCTAAAACCGGCCATGGTGCAGATGCTGGCCACGGATTCCTGGCGCAGCGCGGCAACCGCGGCCCGCGATATGAAACCAGTAAACTCGACGCATCTCCGCAGCACCGGATCGGTGGCCACTTTCTTGCGCAGCCGCGCTTCTTCGGCACCGCCGCCGGCAATCACCAGCCGAAAATCCTGCCGCGCCACCCCCAGGATCGCGGCGGCAGCCAGGATGTCGTCCAGGTAGTTTTCCTTCGACAGGCGACCGGCAAAACTCACGATGGCACGGCCATCGCGTGGTACCGGCAATTCCTGCTGCGGTGTGGTGAACAGGCTGAGATCGGCGCCGTGCGGTATCACCCGGATACGTTCGGGCTTTGCGCCATGGCGCAAGGCATAGGCCGAAAGGCTCTCACGGATCGGCAGCACGCGGTCGGCGCGCGCCAGCACGAAGCGCTCGATCAGCAGGGCAAGGCGGCGCGACCCCATCAAGGTAGGCGCACCGGCGGCTCCATCCAGCTCATAGCGCTTGTCGTAATCGGCATGCAGCGACACGCAGAACGGCTTGCCGGAAAGCCGTGCAACGATCAAGGCAAACAGCCCCGAGAAGCAGGGATCGGTCGAGCGGATAATGTTGATTTCTTCCTTGCGTGCCAGGTCTCGCAGTGCCAGCGAGGTGCGCAGCAGATGCAACGGCGCCATTAGGCGCCTGAGCCAGCGCCGGTTGCGCGTCGGCGCAAACCAGTCGAGGCCATACTCATGCACCACATGGCAGTCGCTCAGGTGATGCTGGCGCGTGTGGTGGGTAAAGGGAAAGGCGAAATGCACAGCCTCGAAGAAACCCTGCTCGTCGAAATCCTGCAGCAGCTCGGACACGCCCTTGCGCACCGACGAATCATAGTCGGCTGGTGCAATCACCATGAGGCGCGGTCGTGCTGCGGCGGCAGATGTTGTCATTTCTTTTCCGCCACGAAGCCGAGGCGCCAGGAAACGAAGCTGAGGATGCGGAAGCCGAACGTCTTACCCCAGCGGATCGCATCGCCTTCATCTGCCGCCTCGGCATAGCTCGGCGAATAGGCGTCGTAGAGATTGATCAGGCGGTAACCCTTGTCGCTATGGCTGGTGATGCCGGGGGTGAAGAAAGCGACCACGCGGCCGAGGATCGGCAGGTTGCGCAGCTTGTATACCGTGTCCGTCGCCAGCACGCGCAGCACTGCCACCAGCATGTCGTTGGGCAGGCGCATGAAGATGTTGTGCAGCAACTCGGTATAAAGCAGGTGGGCCATCCGGGCGATCAGCATCAGGTAGGCCAGCGGCCCGGTGCGGTATTTGTCGCCAAGCGGCAGCAAGGGCCGGGCATAGATCCAGATCGCCAGCCGCTTCGCCTTGGCGGTGGCGCGTGCCACTTCACTGATGCAGGCTTCAAGGAAGCCGGAATGATGGATCGAGGCCAGGGCCATGGCGAAATCGGCGCGGTCGCTTTTCACTGGCAGGTACTTGGCATTAGCCTGCACGAACACGATGCGGTCGAGAAATTCGGGATAGCGCTGCGCGATGATCCGCCGGCCGACATCAACGCCGCGTGTCAGGTCGAAGGCATAGACGCGCTTGGCGCCAAGCTGCAGCAGCCGCACGCTGTATTGCGCCGTGCCGCAGCCGATATCCAGACAGACTTCCGCATTTTTGATGTCAGCGAACGCCTCGCCGTCCTCCTCGAAGTAGCGGATGACGTTGTGTACCTCATAGGCCGGCGTGCCCTGCTCGATAATCTCGTAATTGTAGCCGCGGCCGCCATCCAGCTCGGTCCACTTGTAGTCCCACATGGTGTTGTAGTTGGCGCCGCCATCCAGATGCAGCAGGCGGGGAATCCCGTCGACGACCGGATAGTCGCGCGTGCAGGGGGCGCAGTGGAGTTTGTCCTGCCCGAAGGTAAGGTCGCTCTTGCAGACCGGGCAGCAGAGAACCGAAAGATCGCTGGATTCAAACATGCGGCGTTGCTCTTGGCTGGTAAGTGTTATGGCTTATGGCCCGGGTATCGGCCGGCTGGCAATGCGGAGCACTGGGGGGTGCAGGATTTGCTCCGGCCGCAACACAGTGGCCAGGCGGTCGTAGGTTTCCTGGGGCATCTGGCTGTCGGTGATCACTACCAGGTCTTGCGGGCCGACGAGTTCCAGGTCGCGTAATACCGCCAGGCCATGGACGGTTTCCCGGTTGGTCTTGCCATCGATCACGCCACGAAGCCTGAGGCCGGATTCCTGGGCACTGAGATTGGCGATTTCGGCAAGCTCGCCGGCACCAGCCAGGAAAACGCGGGCATCGGCGCCGAGCGGGCGTAGCAGCTCGCTGTATTCAGCTCGAACGCGCCGGAAGAAATCCAGGGAATCCGATAAATACTGCGAAACCAGACGGCCTTTTTCGGCAAAACCATGGGGCGTGAGGTAATAGGCGAAGCGGCGGGCGGGCGCTTCCGATACCTTGATGTAGCCCTTGTTGATGGCCCGCCGCAGCAGGGCGTTCACCAGCCCCACGGCGACGCCGACCTGCTTGGCGAGGGAGCGCTGGTTAGCGTTTTCCGTTCCCTCGACAGCATTCAGCAGGTCCAGCGTCTCGCGCAGGTGCTGGTCTGTAGCATGGCGGGCATCATCGGCGTTCATAATGTGAACACTATACTGTTCATGCTGTGAACGTCAATCTCGCCGAACCTAAATCATGGGAAAACAGGTTATTTCCCGGTCTCATATAGACGGAAATTAACGCTTTCCGCGACCAGTGGCAGGTTCAACTCCCAATCCCGGGGTACCAGGATATCGGTAAAACCGTAGCTCGCCGCCAGGGCTGCCCATTGCCCGGGGCTGCGCTGCTGCCATTGCCGACGCAGGCAGGGGGAACTGACGTAATTGCAGTCCGGGTCGGTGCTGAACAGTGCGATGCCATAGACCTGCTCCAGCAGGTCTGCCTGGGCTGCGGCCTGTTCACCGAGATAAGGCAGGGCGGTAACGGTGAGCGGGTCGAACAGCACCGGCCGGCGGGTCTGTAACTGGCCCCAGAGCTGCCATGTCGCGTAGTCGCCGGTGAACAGCAGCAGGCCCGGCCGGCCATGGCTGGCCTTGAGGGCGGCATCGTTCTGATAGTAGGCAAGCCGGTCGTCCATGCCGCGCCAAAGGCCCAGGCTCTGCTGTGCCATGGCGATCAGGCCCACGGCCAGCGCCAGTCCGGTGGCGGCATTGGCCAGCAGTGGCCGCCCTTTGCCGTCTGGCGACATGAGGGCAAACAGGCTCGTCCCCGTGGCGATCAGCGGAATCACCACGAAATCCGTCGCCGGCCAATGTTGCAGCAGGTTCGCCGCGCGCAACGCCAGCAAGGCGCCGCCGGCGATGATGGCCATGACGGCGGCGATGCGCAGCAGCAGGCCGGGCAGGCGCCCGGCAAGCGCTGGCCGCAGCGGCTGCAGCAGGGCCAAGGGCATGGCAGCGATTGCCAGCAAGGTGGCACTGGTGCCGCGCTCGGCATGGCCTGGGGCGAATACCAGCACGATCCCCGCCCAGCCGAGCAGCAGCGCTGGCAGTGCCATGCTGCTTGCCGCGCCGCGTTCGCGCCCCAGGATGCCGATCAGCAGCGCCGCGAATAGCGCCGCGTTGATATTGAGGAAGCGGTTGGGCATGGCCGAGAATAGTTCCACCGGAATCCAGGCATCCGGCCAGTGATAGACCGAGGTGGCGATAGCAGCGAACAAGGCATTGATGCCGAGCAGCAGAAACAGCAGGCGCTGCGCGCCGCCCAGGCTGCGCCAAGCCAGCGCGCCATAGCCAATCACCAGCATGACCGCCGCGATGACCTCCAGCAGGGTAAGTGATGGCCGGATAGCGGCGCGGTGGCCATCATGTAGGCGTGAATAATCCAGGATCGCCTGTTTTTGTGCGTTACCAAGGCCCTGTGGCATCGGAAACAGCCTGAAATGCAGCCACACCACCAGGGCGGAGAGAACAAGGCCGATCAGGCCCCAGGTCACGGCACGGCGGGTTTCCGCCGGCCGGCTGCCATACTGTACCAGCACGGCTAGGCCGGCGATGCCGGCACCCCACAGGCCGACTACCGGATGCGTCACCGGCAGCAACCCGGCAAGCAGCGCGCCCGCCCTGGTCCAGCCCATGGCGAAATAGGCCGCCACCAGGGTGATGAGCGTGATGGTGAAGCCACCATAGCCATAGTCGGCAGGCGGCAGGATGATTGGATAATTCAGGCCGCGCAGGGCCGCCAGGCTGGCATAGATGAGGCAAGGCGCCAGCATTGCAAGCAACTGGCGGCGGCATATTGCCAGGATCAGCAGGCCCCAGGCCTGGAAAGCTGCGGCGGTGAGCAGGCTGCTAAAGCTGATCGATACTGCGCGCTCGTCCAGTCCGGCCATCAGAAGCCAGGCAGCAATGTAATGCTGCAGCACTGGTATCTTCATCAGGTAGAGGTAGCGGAGATTCTCGCTTGGATAATGCACCAGGTCGGCGATCACTTGCCCCGGCTCAATGATCGCCTGCCAGCCAGCGCCGGCACCACCGAGCAGCGCACCGGCCAGCGCACAGAAAATAGCAACAATACTGCCATGCGGCGTGCCCGCCGCTTCAGCCTGTTGATGTGAAACGCTTTCCCATCGCGGCATGGCCGCACGATCCATTCCTGTTGGCGGCGCTGATCTGTGGCCGGGCATTGTGACGACGCCGCCTTGCTCTATGATGCGGCGCGTCAGCATACGGAAAACCGCTCCGGTCGCAAATGCAGCTCTTTGCCGATTTTTTTGCCGATGTACTGCTGCGGTTGGAGGAATACCGGCTGCTGGCCATGCTGGCATTTATTGTGCTGCATGTGGCTGCGGCAGCATTGCTGCTGCCTTGCTCGCAATTCACCCTGCTGGCCGGCACCCTGTGGGGACCGGCGGTTGGCTTCGCGCTGTCATCAGCCGGCATGCTGGCTGCGGCGGCAACCACACATCTGCTGGGCCGGAAGGTGCTGGCAAAACGTATCGATGGTGCCAAGGGGCGTTTTCGACGCATAACCGATGCGGTGCATAATGTCGCCGAAACGGTTGGGCCGGGTTGGAAGCCGGTGCTGCTGCTTCAGGGGCTGCCGCTGGTGCCGGCCTCAAGCACCGGCTACGTTTTCGGAGTCATCGGCACGCCGCTGCACATCTTCCTGCCGGTAACGTATATCGCCACGTTGCCGCAGCATGCGCTGATCGTCTTCTCGGGCACCCTGCTGCGCGATGCGGTTGAGGTCGGCGAAGTTCGTCTCTACCTGGCTTTTGTGTTGCCGGCGGTGGCGGTAGCATTCATCCTGCTGCCGGTTTTCCAGCGCCGGATGCGGGCCTGGCTCTCCGGACGATCCTGACGCGCTAGTCGAAACCGACAGTATTGTCGACGATATAGCGCGGCCGGCCACGCACATCCTTGTAGGTGCGCACCACGTAAATCCCCACGGTGCCGATCGCCAGTAGCAAAGTGGCCCACAGCATCAGGCCAAGACCGATGAACAGCGCCATTGTGTAGCTTGGCGTATCGGTAAACATCATGCCCAGAGCGGCGACAACCGTGAGCAGCAGCGAGGCGCCAAGCACTGTCACTGAAAGCACGCCGATCAGATAGATCGGCGTGAAGGAGAAGGACGTGATGCCGCCGAGCAGTGCCTGCCAGGGATTGCGGCTGAACACCGGGAAATGCGATTTGCCCTCGTGCCGCGCGTCGCGGATATACGACACGAAGGTCTGCTGGTAGCCGATCCAGATCACTAGGCCGCGCAGGTAGGGATCGTTCTCGCGTAGGGTCAGCAGGCGGTCTACCACCACGCGGTCGAGCAGTTTGTAGTCGCCGCAATCCATAGGTAGCTTGATGTTGCTGCCGAGCTGGATGGCGCGATAGCCCATCCGTGTCACAAACAGCTTGAGCGCGCTTTCGCCCAGGCGGCGTTCGCGCACGGTATGCACCACCTTGGAGCCGGCATGCCATTGCGCAAGCAGCGTGGGGATCAGCTCCGGCGGATCCTGCAGGTCGCAATCGAGGTAGATGACGGCGGCGCCGCGGGCATGCTCCATGCCGGCCAG
>VFQP010000711.1_pt1 | contig 55947 bp, 48 predicted proteins | sample 3512351 | NCBI WGS metagenome assembly VFQP01 (sample SAMN10412372, study PRJNA504923) | tailings metagenome | isolation source: Relicate 1 Philex TSF1 revegetated site | place: Philippines: Tuba, Benguet | collected 2017-08-29 | reverse complement strand
AGACCCGAAAGGGTGTGCTGGAGGAACGTCCGGACTGCACAGGGCAGCGTAGGAGCTAACGGCTCTCCACCGTGAGGTGAGGATCAGAGCAACAGAGACGAGTCCCGGGGACGTGCCGCAAGGTAGACCACCGGGGGTGAAACGGGCAATCTCTACGCGCAGCAATGCCAAATAGGCCAGCGATGATGTGACCCGCGGAGCTGGCGGGTAGGCAGCACCGAGCCGCTTGGGTGACCAGCGGCCCAGATGAATGGCGGTCACGTGTGGGGCAACCCGCACGCACAGAATCCGGCGTACCGGCGGACTTCACACTTTTTCTTTACGGGCGCAGGGCGTAGCCTGTGGTCAAGGCCACGGCCCAGTCCTCGCGGCCGTTTTGCCGTGCCAGTGCTGCCATGGGCGCAACGTCGTAGGGCACGACCCGCAGTTCTGCTGTCCATTTGCCATCCGCCAGACGCTCGGCGATGGCGTAGCGGGCGTCGGGGTTGCCGTTGTCCACGTAATGCCGGTGCGGGTGATCGTCGTCGTAGCCGGGCAGGCCCACGCTGCCGGGGTTGAGCAGCAGGCAGCCGTCCGGGGCGCGCAGCGCACGCGGCGTGTGGGTGTGGCCGCAGGCAATCAGGCGCGCGGGCGTGTCACTGCGCCGTTCGGCGATTTCGGTGGCAGTGGCCAGGCGCACGCCGCTGGGTGTGACGGTTTCCAGAAAGTACTCCAGGTCGCTGCGGGGCGAACCATGGCACAGAAAGACGTCGTCACTCAGGCGGTGCGTGGGCCGCTGGCCAGCGGTCCATTGCAAGGCGGCATCGTTCAAATGGGCTCGGGCGTAGGCATCGGACGGCCCCATGCGCGCAGGCGCCTGCGTCAGCACCTGGCGTTCGTGGTTGCCGGCCAGGTGCAGCCAATCCTGCGCCATCAGGTGGTCGGCGGTGGGCTGGGGCAGCAGCGGGCCGCTGAGGCTGTCGCCCAGGTTGATCACGCGGTCCACGGCGCGCCGCGCGATGTCGGCCTGCACCGCCAGCAGCGCGGGCAGGTTGCCGTGGATGTCGGAGACGAAGGCGATGCGCATGGCGCGGGCCTAGAACTTCTCGTGTGGCAGCAGCGCACGCGTGGCGCCGGCCGGCAGCGGCCCGAGTGCAACGCGGCCAATGCGCTGGCGGTGCCGGCGCAGCGGCGCCAGGTCGGCGGGCACCTGCCACGCGCCGCGCACCACGGCGCGCAGCCGGGTCTGCTGGTCGTTCTGGCTGCCCACGCTGGCGCGCACGCCCCGGCCCAGCACGGTAGCGGGCTGGGCGCCGGGCAGGTCGATGAGCCATTCGTGTTCCAGCGGCGGCTCGGCCTGGGCCAGTACGCGCCACACCGCCGCATGGCCGGTGAAGACCACCAGCCCGCTGGCGGCCGCATCCAGCGGCGTGGCGCAGCGCAAGCCGCGTGCCTCGGGCGGCGGGGTGTCGTTGCCGGGCGGTTTGTGCCACAGCAGCGTCAGCGCGCTGGTGCCCTGGGGTTGTGCGCCGCTGCGCACCTGAACGGGTTGGGCGTCGGCCACCCGGTGGGCTGGGTCGCGTTGCACCGCGCCGTCCACCTGCACGTCACCCTGGGCGATCAGTCGCTCGGCCTCGGCGCGCGAGCAGCCGGCCAGCGCCATCACGCGCTTGGACAGCCGGATACCGCTGTCAGCCATTGAAGCCGCCCAGGCTGCGGATGCGGTCTACGTGGGCCTGTAGCGATCGTTTGGCCACGGGCCACAGGCGGTCGGGCACGTCGTCGTAGGCCAGGGGTACCCAGTCGTCCAGTGTGCCCTCGGGCCGATGGCGCATGGCGGCGGCCACCTTGGCTTCGCGCTTGAGGCGGTGGGCCTTCAGTTGCGCAATGGCGCCGGGCGCGTCGCCCAGCACGTAGCCGTGCGCCGGCAGGATGAATTCGGCGCCATGTGCGGCGCATAGCGTGGCCAGCTTGTCCAGCGAGTTCAGGTAGTCGTCCATGTGGCCGTCGGGTGGCGAGACCACGGTGGTGCTGCCGTTCAGGATGTGGTCACCCGAGAACAGCAGGGCGTCTTCTTCCAGCAGCAGGCACAGGTGGTTGGCGGCGTGGCCGGGGGTGTGCACCACGCGCAGGGTGTGGCGCACCGGGCCGTCGGCGCCCATGCCTTCCAGCACCAGGGTTTCGCCGTCGGCCAGCTCGCGGTCGGGGGCGAAGCGGCTGTCGGCGCGGGCGTTGGGGCCGCTGGCCAGGCCCAGCACAGGGGGCTGCAGCCCGCACAGCGCCTGCAGGCGGCGTGCGCCGGGCGAGTGGTCGGGGTGCGAGTGGGTGCAGACGATGTGCCGGATCTGCCCGCCGCTGGCGCGCCACAGGCGGTGGATGTGTTCGGCGTCGTCGGGGCCGGGGTCGATGGCGATGTAGCCGGTGTCCGGGTCGCCCACCAGGTAGCTGTTGGTGCCGGGGCCGGTCATCACGCCGCCGTTGGGCGCGGTCAGGCGCATCACGTTCTTCAGCAGCGGCACGGCGTGGTCGTGCTGCCATTGCAGCTCGTGCACGATCTGGCCGTCCGGGCAGACCAGGGCCAGCTCGCCGAAGGGCGGCTCGTGCTCCATGTGGCGCGATTCCTTGCCGTTCAGCAGGCCGGCGCGCGGGCAGCTGGTCCACAGCGGCCGTTCGCTGGCGCAGGCGGCCAGCACGGCGTCCACCGTGGGGTAGGCCAACAGCCGTTCCAGCGTGCGAATGGTGGGAAAGATGATGAAGAAGTCACCCTGGCGGTGGCGCTCCAGCGCGTCGGCCGGGCGCACCCACACCGGCTCGAACTGCTCGGATTCGTCGGCCACGGGCGTCTGGCCGGGCGGCATGCGGGCCACCAGAAAGGGCACGTCGAAGCGGCGCGGCAGGTCGCGGTCGGTGATCCAGTGGGCCAGCACGTAGACCCCATCCGCCGCCAGCGTGAGGCCGCGCGCGGCGCACTGGGCGGCCAGCGGCGCCTGGCGGTCCAGTGCGGCGATGTCGGTTTCGTCGGCCCAGCGGCCGTCGGCATGCCGTGCCAGCAGGATGCCCAGCTCCTCGAAGCTCTCGCGGATGGCGGCCTGGGCCTGTGTGAGGTGCAGGTCGCTCTGCGTGGGCCGGCGGGCCGCACGGCTGTGGTCGGCGTCGGCGGCATCGATGCCGCCGCCCGGGAACACGTAGGCGCCGGGCGCGAAGCTGGCGGTGAGCGAGCGGCGGGTCATGAGCACTTCAAGGCCGGCTTCGCCGTCGCGCAGCAGCAGGACGGTGGCGGCGGGGCGGGGGGCAGCGGGTTCGCGCTGCGCGTGCAGGAGTTGACTGGGGCGGACCATGGCCCCGATTGTGCGCTGTGCGGCGCGGCCGGGCTGCGTGTACAAATTTTCACATCGAGAAATGTATGTAGGTGTGAAAGTCAACCGATTTGTCGTAAAACCCAGGGACGCGCCGGTTGCCGGCGCGGCAGCAACCTGGAGGTACCTGAACATGAAGAACAAACCGTCCTTTTCCCTGACCCTGGGCGCCGTCGCGGTGGCGGTGGCCCTCACCGGCTGTGCCAACATGAGCGAAGGCCAGCGCACCACCGCGCAGGGCGCGGGCATTGGTGCCGTGGCCGGCGCCGTCATCGGCGCGGCGGCCGGCGGCAGCAAAGGCGCTGCCACCGGCGCGGTGCTGGGTGCCGGTGCGGGCGCCGTGGGCGGCTACGTCTGGTCGCAGCGCATGGAGCAGCAGCGCCAGCAGATGGAGCAGGCCACCAAGGGCACCGGCATCGAGGTGGCCAAGACCACCGACAACCGCCTCAAGGTCAACATCCCGGCCGACGCCGGCTTCGACACCGGCCGCGCCGACATCCGGCCGGCCCTGGCCCCGGTGCTCGACAGCTTTGCCTCGGGCGTGCGCCAGAACCCGAATGCGCGCGTGACCATCATCGGCCACACCGACAGCACCGGCTCCGACGCCGTCAACAACCCGCTGTCCATCAACCGCGCGGCCAACACCCGCGACTACGTGGTGGCACGCGGGGTACCCATAGCCGCCATCACCATCGATGGTCGGGGCTCGCGCGAGCCCGTGGCCAGCAACGACACCGTGGTGGGCCGTGGCATGAACCGCCGGGTGGAGATTTTCGTCGCCGAACCGGCGCCGCAGTGACCGGCAGGGGTGTCCGTATGGGCCGATAATCCGGCCCATGCACATCCGCTTCACCAAGATGCAGGGCGCGGGCAACGACTTTGTCGTGCTCGATGAGACGCAAGGCCGCCTGGGCCTGAGCCCCGCCCAGTACCGCTGGCTGGCCGACCGGCACTTCGGTGTCGGTGCGGACCAGATCCTGAGCGTGCGGCCGTCGCCCGGTGCGGGCATCGATTTCGAATACGTCATCCACAACGCCGACGGCGGCGAGGTGGAGCACTGTGGCAACGGCGCCCGCTGTTTCGTGCGTTTTGTGCGCGAGCGCGGCCTGACCGACAAGGACCGCGTCAAGGTCAAGATCCGCAACGGCGTGATCGAGTTGCGGCAGAACCCCGATGGCCGCGTGACGGTGGACATGGGCGCGCCCGTCTTCGAACTGGCCCGCGTGCCGTTTGACGCCAGCCACGCCTACCTGGACGAGGCCCACGCCGCCGGCAGCAACCCCGAATGGCCGCTCTGGACCCTGCCGCTGCCCGGCCACGCCGCCGTGCCGGTGGCGGTGTTGTCCATGGGCAACCCGCACGCCGTGCTGCGCGTGGACAACGTGGACGCCGCGCCCGTGTTGGGCCTGGGCCCGCTGATCGAGAACCACCCCGCCTTCCCCAACCGCGTCAACGCCGGCTTCCTGCAGGTGGTGGCGCGTGACCGCGTGCGCCTGCGCGTCTTCGAGCGCGGCGCGGGCGAGACGCTGGCCTGCGGCACCGGTGCCTGCGCCGCCGTGGTGGCGGGCATTCGCCTGGGCTGGCTGGACAGCCGGGTGGACGTGCAGACGCACGGTGGCACGCTCACCATCGAATGGGCCGGGCAACTTGATGCCCCGGTGCTCATGACCGGCCCTGCCACCACCGTTTTTCAAGGCGACATAGAAGTACCCGATCTTCCATGAACAGCAACATGAACCCCATCACCGAAGACGACATCGCCGATTTCCTGCTCAACACGCCCGATTTTTTCGAGCGCCACGCCGAGCTGCTGGCCACGGTGCAGCTGACCAGCCCGCACGGCGGCCGTGCCGTCAGCCTGCAGGAGCGCCAGGCCGAGATGCTGCGCGAGAAGATCCGGGGGTTGGAGCTCAAGGCAGCCGAGATGATCCGCCACGGGCAGGAGAACGTCGCCATTGCCGACAAGCTGCAGCGCTGGACGCGCGAACTGCTGCTGACGCGCGAGGCCACCGACCTGCCCGGCGTGATCGCCAGCCAGATCGGCGACCAGTTCGTGGTGCCGCAGGTGGCCATCCGCGTCTGGGGTGTGGCGCCCGAACACGCCACCCAGCCCTGGGCCCAGGGCGCGAGCGACGACGCCAAGGCTTTTGCCGCGTCGCTGGGCACGCCGTACTGTGGCGCCAACCCGGGCCTGGAGGCGGCGCAGTGGCTGGAAGACCCTGCGTCTGCCGCGTCGCTGGCCCTGATCGCGCTGCGTGCCGGTGCCGCGCCCCAGGCCTTTGGCCTGCTGGTGCTGGCTTCGCCCGACCCCAAGCGGTTCGATGCCGCCATGGGCACCGATTTCCTGGAGCGCATCGGCGAGCTGGCCAGCGCCGCACTGTCGCGGCTGCGCCCGGTCATGGCGCCGTCGGTGGCCGATTGACCGTCCCATGAGCGTGGCCTGGCCCCAGCAGCTGTCGGCCGCAGACGCCGAGTTGCTGGAGCGCTACCTGGCCCACGTCCGGGTCGAAAAACGCCTGGCCGAGCGCACGCTGGCGCTCTACACCGAAGACCTGCTCAAGCTTTCCGCCCGGGCCACCGAGACCGGCGTGGCCCTGCGCGCGGTGGCCGAGGCCCACATCCGCCGCTGGGTGGCGCAGATGCACGCGGGTGGGCGCAGCGCGCGCGGCATCGCGCTCATCCTCTCGGGCTGGCGGGGTTTCTACGCCTGGCTGGGCCGCGAAGGGCTGGTGCCGGTCAATCCGGTGCTGGGCGTGAAGGCGCCCAAGGCGCCCAAACCGCTGCCCAAGGCGCTGCCGGTGGACGACGCGGTGCGTCTGGCCGACCACGCGGACGACGACGACTCGCCCCAGCGCGTGGCGCGCGACCGCTGCCTGACCGAGCTGCTGTATGGCTGCGGCCTGCGCCTGGGTGAACTGGTGGGGCTGGATGTGCAGGCCAGCACCCAGGCACGCGGCTGGGTGGATGCCGAGGCCGGCGAGGCCCACGTGCTGGGCAAGGGCAGCAAGCGCCGCACCGTACCCGTGGGCCGTGCCGCGCTGGAGGCCCTGGCCGACTGGCTGGCCCTGCGCCCGGCCTGGGCGGGGGACGACCCGGCGCTGTTCATTGGCCCGCACGGGCGCCGGCTCACGCCGCAGCACATCCGCGTGCGGCTCAAGCGGCGTTCGCTGCTGGCGGGCCTGTCCACACCGGTGCACCCGCACATGCTGCGGCATTCGTTTGCCAGCCACGTGCTGCAGTCCAGCGGCGACCTGCGGGCGGTGCAGGAGCTGCTGGGCCATGCCAACATCGGCACCACCCAGGTCTACACCCGACTGGATTTCCAGCACCTGGCCCAGGTCTACGACGCCGCCCACCCCCGGGCGCGCAAGCCGGGCAAGGGCTGAGCCCGGCTGCCAGCCCCACGTCAGGCGCGCAAAGCCTGGGTGGACTACACTCGCCGGTTGCCGTTTTTCCGCCGGCCTGCTGGAGTCCCGCCATGTCCCTCATCCCCGCCACCATACTCACCGGCTTCCTCGGCTCGGGCAAGACCACGCTGCTCAAGCGCATCCTGACCGAGGCCCACGGCCAGAAGATCGCCGTGATCGAGAACGAGTTCGGCGAGGAGAACATCGACAACGAGATCCTCGTCGCCGACACCCAGGAGCAGATCATCCAGATGAGCAATGGCTGCATCTGCTGCACGATCCGCGAAGACCTGCGCTCCACGCTCAGCGAACTGGCCACCAAGCGCCGCCGTGGCGAGATCGAGTTCGACCGCGTGATCATCGAGACCACCGGCGTCGCCGACCCCGGCCCGGTCGCGCAGACCTTCTTCATCGACGACGAGATCGCCGAGAGCTATGTGCTGGACGCGATCCTGACCCTGGTCGACGCCAAGCACGCCGACGGCCAGTTGGACAGCCGCCAGGAAGCGCGCCGCCAGGTCGGCTTTGCCGACGAGATCTTCATCAGCAAGAGCGAGCTGGTCGAGCCGGCGGCCCTGAACGCACTGACCCACCGCCTCAAGCACATGAACCCGCGAGCGCCGCACACGCAGGTGCATTTCGGCGAGGTCGCGCTGTCCAAGGTGCTCGATCTGCGCGGCTTCAATCTGAACGCCAAGCTGGACATCGACCCGGATTTCCTGAAGACCGACGATCACGATCACGGCCATCCCCATGATCACCACCACGAGCATGGCGAGCACTGCGACCACGATCACCACCACGATCACGCGCATGGCGAGCATTGCGACCACCCGCACCACCACCATCACGACGACGACGTGAAGTCCTTCGTGTTCCGCTCGGACCGCGCCTTCAACCCGGCCAAGCTGGAGGACTTCCTCGGCGCCATCGTGCAGGTCTACGGCCCGAAGATGCTGCGCTACAAGGGCGTGCTGAACATGAAGGGCACGGAAAAAAAGGTGATCTTCCAGGGCGTGCACCAGCTGATGGGCTCGGATCTCGGTCCGAAATGGGCGGCCGGCGAGAAGCGCCAGAGCAAGATGGTCTTCATCGGCATCGACCTGCCCCAGGAAGTCCTGCTGCAAGGTCTTGAGGGATGCCTCGTTTAAGGGTCCGGACCGGCAAGACGCCTGTCTACAATCGCGCCCCCGTTGGAGTCCCCAACCCGGAACAACAAGATAGTGCGGCGCTGGCGCTGCAAGGAGTTCAATCGTGAGCAAGACCCTGGCACCCACCGAGACCCGCAAAGCGCCCGCAAAGGCGAAGGCGGGCTCGAACGACGCGTGGAAGCACAAGCCCGGACACGAGCTCAGCGATGAGGAAGTGCTCGGCATGCCCGATGGCGAGTACATGAACGATCAGCAGATCGCCTTCTTCCGCGCCAAGCTGCACAGCCTGCGCGACAGCATCCTGTCCAACGCCGACGAGACCACCGAGCATCTGCGCGAGGACACCACCATCGTTCCCGATCCGGCGGACCGCGCGACGATCGAGGAAGAGCATGCGCTGGAACTGCGCACCCGCGACCGCGAGCGCAAGCTGCTGAAGAAGATCATGCAGAGCATCGCGCGCCTGGACAGCGGCGAGTACGGCTATTGCGATGAGACCGGCGAGCCGATCGGCCTGGGCCGTCTGATCGCCCGGCCCACCGCCACGCTGTCGCTCGAAGCCCAGCAGCGCCGTGAAATGAAGCAGAAGATGTTCGGGGACTGAAGCAGCCCGAACCCTCGCAAGCAGCAGCCGCATGGCCGACGACTCCAAGCCCCAGAACGAGAGCTTCCTGCGCAAGGTTGCGCGTTTCGTCGCCAATCCGACCACGGACTGGAAGGAGATCAACTCCCGCCAGGACGATCCGGAGTCGGAGCTCGCGAAGGCCGAGCTGAAGGCCATGATCGAACGCAAGCGGCGCAACGACTTCGTGCGCAAGCGCGAACTCGACATGCTGCGCCGGCTGCGCCGCGAAGGCCTGACGCCCGAGCAACTGGCCGCCGCCGGCGCGCAGAACAGCTCGGTGATCTCCGACGGCGACCGTGGCGAGGCCGGCCGCGAGGACATCGGCGCGGTCAAGGACAAGATCGACCAGATCGAACAGCAGATGGTCAAGGAGGGCTTCAGGCCCTCGATGGTGCCGCGCGGCGAGTTCGAGACCAGCACCCGCGCCGCCGCCTTCGCGCCGACCCTGCCGACCCCGCCTGGCCCGGCGATCACGCCGCCGCCGGCCTCTCCGCCGCCGGCCCTGGCCCCGCTGGCCTACCCGCACGCACCAGCCGCCGCGGTGATGGGCGGCGGGCTGTCGCCGCCGGTCGAGGGCCCGCCCAGCGCGCTGCCCACGCTGCCGGCACTGGACATGGGCCTGTCCTTCGACATCGCCGCCAACGCGGCGCCCGCGCCGTCGCCGCCCAGCTTCGACCTCGTGCTCGACCCGCAGGACGCGCAGCCTGCCGAGTCCCAGGAACTCGGTCACGACGCCGATCTCGACGAGGCGGTGATCGCCTTCGCGAACGGCGACAACATGACCTGCGAACACAGCCTGGTCGAGCTGACCCAGGCCGGTGGCCCGCGCAATCTGCATGCCGGCACCTGGCTGGTGCGCTTCGACTTCTACAGGGCGACCGGCCAGCAGGCGCCCTTCGAAGCCCTGGCGCTGGAGTACGTGCACCTGTTCGGCCTGTCGGCGCCGCAGTGGTTCTCCATCCCCAAGCTGGTGGCCGAAGGCCGCAAGACCGAGAAGAAGGCACCGATGCCCAAGCCCACCGGTGTCAGCTGGTCGGCCGTCGAGCGCATCGACCGGGACGCGGTCGCGCTGCTGAAAAAGCGCTGCGAGACCGCGCCCCTGCCCTGGGTGCTGGACTGGCAGGCGCTGCAGGCGATCGAGCCCGAGGCCCTGGGCCCGCTGACCGACCTGATCCGCGGCTGGGCCCGCCAGACCACCGAGATGCGCTGGCTGGCTGGCGACCGCCTGCTGCAGTTGCTGCACGAACAGACGCCGGTTGGCGAACGCGACACCGATCCCGGTTGGTGGATGCTGCGCCTGGAACTGCTGCGCGTCAGCAACCGCCCCGACCAGTTCGACGAAGCGGCGATCGACTACTGCGTCACGTACGAGGTCTCGCCGCCGTCCTGGGAATCAGCGCGCTGCAAGGTGCGCTTCGCGCAGGGCGGCATGTCGACGATGGGACCGAGCACGAACCTGCCCAATAGCGAGGGCCTGGCCGGCTTCCTGGAATCGACCATGGTCGACGAGGCCGGCGCCGGTTCGATGGCCCACCTGGAACTTGCCGGCCAACTGGTCGGCGACATGACCGAGCTGCTGCAGAAGATGACGGCGCAGATCGGCACCGCGACGCAGGTCGAGATCGCCTGCCCCAAGCTGCTGCGCCTGGACTTCATCGCCGCCGGCGATCTGCTGAACTGGGTGCTGCAGCTGCGCAGCGACAACCGCAGCGTGCAGTTCGTCGACGCGCACCGTCTGGTCGCACTGTTCTTCGGCGCCATGGGTATCAACGAACACGCACGCATCAAAGTTCGTGCAGTGTGACGATGGGCGCCGACGGCGCCCATCAGTCCGAGAGAGGAATTCCCCATGTCTGACTCCCCCGTCTTCCACGGAACGACGATTCTTTCCGTGCGCCGCAACGGCGTCGTCGCGCTGGGCGGCGACGGCCAGGTGACCCTGGGCCATATCGTCGTCAAGGGCAGCGCACGCAAGGTGCGCAAGCTCTACCGCGACCAGGTGCTGGCCGGTTTTGCCGGCGCCACCGCCGACGCCTTCACCCTGTTCGAGCGCTTCGAGGCCAAGCTGGAAAAACACCAGGGCCACCTGGTGCGCGCGGCCATCGAGCTCACGCGCGACTGGCGCACCGACCGCGTGCTGCGCCGCCTGGAGGCCATGCTGGCCGTGGCCGACCGCGAGCACAGCCTGATCATCACCGGCAACGGCGACGTGCTGGAGCCCGAGGAGGGTGTGGTCGCCATCGGCAGCGGCGGCGCCTATGCGCAGAGCGCGGCCCTGGCCCTGTTACGGCATTCGGAGCTGAGCGCGCCCGAGATCGTCAAACAGTCGCTGGTCATCGCCGGCGACCTCTGCATCTACACGAACCAGAGCCACACCCTGGAAATCCTCGAATGAGCGCCATGACCCCGCAGGAGATCGTCTCCGAACTCGACCGCCACGTCGTCGGCCAGGCCCAGGCCAAGCGCGCCGTCGCCATCGCGCTGCGCAACCGCTGGCGCCGCCAGCAGGTCGACGCCGCGCTGCGCAACGAGATCGCGCCCAAGAACATCCTGATGATCGGCCCGACCGGCGTGGGCAAGACCGAGATCGCGCGCCGCCTGGCCAAGCTGGCCGACGCGCCTTTCATCAAGGTCGAGGCGACAAAGTTCACCGAAGTCGGCTATGTCGGCAAGGACGTCGACAGCATCATCCGCGACCTCGTCGACATGGCCATCAAGCAGGAGCGCGAGACCCAGGTGGCGAAAAAGCGCCTGCTCGCCGAAGACGCCGCCGAGGAGCGTGTGCTCGACATCCTGGTACCGCCGCCGCGCACGAGCGCATCCATGGGCTTCGGCGACGAGCCCAAGGCCGATGGCACGGCGCGTCAGGTGATGCGCAAGCGCCTGCGCGAGGGCCAGCTCGACGACAAGGAGATCGAGCTGGAACTGGCCGACAAGGCCCCCACCATGGAGATCCTCGGCCCGCAGGGCATGGAGGAAATGGCCGAGCAGCTCAAGGGCCTGTTCGGTCAGATGGCCCAGGGCAAGAAGAAGGCGCGCAAGCTGAAGATCAAGGAGGCCTTGGCCGCGCTGGTCGACGAGGAGGCCGGCAAGCTGGTCAACGAGGACGAGATCAAGCAGGCGGCGCTGCACAAGACCGAGCAGAACGGCATCGTCTTCATCGACGAGATCGACAAGGTCGCCTCGCGCGCCGAGCACGGCGGCGCCGACGTCAGCCGCCAGGGCGTGCAGCGCGACCTGCTGCCCCTGGTCGAGGGCACGACGGTGAGCACCAAGCATGGCCCGGTGAAGACCGACCACATCCTGTTCATCGCCAGCGGCGCCTTCCATCTGGCCAAGCCCAGCGACCTGATCCCCGAGCTGCAGGGCCGCTTCCCGATCCGCGTCGAGCTGCAGTCCCTGAGCGTGGACGATTTCAAGGCCATCCTGAGCAGCACGCACGCCAGCCTGATCAAGCAGTACCAGGCCTTGATGGCCACCGAGCAGCTGCGGCTCTCGTTCACCGATGACGCCATCGAGCGCCTCGCGCGCATCGCCCACGAGGTCAACGAGCGCACCGAGAACATCGGCGCGCGCCGCCTGGCCACGGTGCTGGAGCGCTTGCTGGAGGAGGCCAGCTTCGACGCACCGAACCGCGGCGGTCAGACTCTGGAAGTCGATGCCGCGATGGTCGATGCCCGGCTGGGCGAGCTGGCGAAAAACGAGGACCTGAGCCGCTTCATCCTCTGAGCGGCCGCCTGCCGGACTTCCCGGCTCGCGCCGGGGCGGGGACGCCCCGGCCGCCCGCAGGCACAAAAAGTCCTCAGGACTTCCTGGCTCGTGCCGGGGCGGGGACGCCCCGGCCGCCCGCAGGCACAAAGAGTCCTCAGGACTTCCCGGCTCGCGCCGGGGCGGGGACGCCCCGGCCGCCCGCAGGCACAAAGAGTCCTCAGGACTTCCCGGCTCGCGCCGGGGCGGGGACGCCCCGGCCGCCCGCAGGCACAAAGAGTCCTCAGGACTCTTTGTGTCCGGCGAGCGCCAGCAGGCCGTCGAAGACCAGGCCGTCGTGGAGTTCGTGGGGCAGGCTGATGGCGGGCGCCACCTTCCAGCCGGCACCACCGGCCATCAGCAGCAACGGCGGGCTGCCGCAACGCTCGGCCAGCTGACGGTGCATGCGCTCGATCGCACCGACGATCGCGAAGGTGCCGCCGGTGGTCAGCGCATCGCTGGTGTTGGTGGGAAAGTCGCGGACCTCGCCGGTCGGCACGCGCAGGCCGGCAGTGCCGCTCTCCAGCGCGCGCAGCATGATGCCGTGGCCGGGCAGGATCAGGCCGCCCAGGAAGCGGTCCTGGTGATCCAGCGCGTCCACCGTCACCGCGGTGCCCACCATCACCACCAGCACCGGACCGGCCCAGCCGCGCTGCCGGGCCAGCGCCCGGGCGCCGATCAGCGCCACCCAGCGGTCGGCGCCCAGCCGCGTCGGGTGGTCGTAGCCGTTGTGCACGCCGCCGGCCTCGGCGGCCGGCACCACCCAGCGCGGCACGCTGTCCCAGAGCTCCAGCTGTTCGTCAACGCGACGGCGTACCGCATCGCCGGCGACGTTGGAGCCGATCAGCAGCCCAGGCGCGTCGAAACGCTCCAGCGCCGCCCAGTCGCCCTCGGCCAGATGGTCGATGTGCTCCAGGAAGACGGCGCCTTGCGCCAGCGGCTTGCAGCCCGGCTGGGCTTGGTCGAACAGGGCCCATTTGAGCCTCGTGTTGCCGACGTCGATGGCGAGCAGGCTCATCAGGGATCGCATGAATCACGGGGAAACCGGAGCCTAGCAGCGCAATCCCACGCTCTAGGATCCCGATCCCTCAAGGAGATCCCGGATGAGTGCTTCGACTTTTTCGCTCCGCAAGCGCATGTGGGCACCGGTGGTGGTGGTGCTGGCCCTGATGCTGCTGATCGCCGCCGTGCTGATGACCCGCACGCTGCGCCTGATCGACGACTCCAACGCCCAGCAGCATCGCCAGCAGCAAAAGCTGGAGCTGGCGATGGCCTGGGAGGCGCAGGTGCAGGGCTATGCCGACGCCAGCAGCCTGCTGCTGCGTGGCGACAGCGCGGCCGGCACGCGCGACCGCCAGACGGCGCTGCTGGCCAGCCTGCGCGACACCGAGTCCCGGCTCAAGCCGCTGATCGGCCAGCCGGCCGAGCGCGAGGCCCTGGGGCAAGTCGGCAGCGCGCTGCAGGGCTTCCTGGCCAAGCCGCCCGAGGGCGAAGCTGCCGATTGGTCCGCGCACCTGAGCGCCACCCTGCCGCCACTGCTCAAGGCGGTGCAGGGCTTCACCCGGGTGCAGGAGCAGGAAGCCGCCGCGCTGCGTGACAGCATCGCCGCCGGCCGGCTGAAGTCGGTCTACGGCTCGATGGGCATGCTGCCCATGGTGCTGATCCTGCTCGGCGGCTCGACCATCTACCTGACGCGCACCATCATCAACCCGGTGACCTCGCTGATCACACTGGCCGAGCAGATCGCCCAGGGCGACCTGAGCCGCGAGGTGCGGGTCGACCGTGGCGACGAGCTGGGCAAGCTGCAGCAGGCCCTGGCCGACATGCGCAACGAGCTCGCCGACATGGTCACCCGGGCCAACGAGGGCGCGGACTCGGTGCAAACCGCCGCCGCCGAGATCGCCAGCGGCAATTTCGACCTCAGCCAGCGCACCGAGACCACCGCCGCCCATGTGCAGCAGACCACCAGCGCGCTGCGCGAGCTCGGCGTGGCGCTGCGCCACAGCGCCGAGTCGGCGGCCACCGCCAACCAGTTGGCCCAGCAGGCCGCCGAAGTGGCGGCGCGCGGCGGCCAAGTGGTTGGCCAGGTCGTCAGCACCATGGGCGACATCAACAGCAGCAGCCGCCGCATCGCCGACATCATCGGCACCATCGACGGCATCGCGTTCCAGACCAATATCCTGGCGCTGAATGCGGCCGTGGAGGCCGCTCGTGCCGGCGAGCAGGGCCGCGGCTTCGCGGTGGTGGCCGGCGAGGTGCGCAATCTCGCCAGCCGCTCGGCCGAGGCAGCCAAGGAGATCAAGAGCCTGATACAGGCCAGTGTCGAGCGCGTCGACAGCGGCACCACACTGGTGCAGCAGGCCGGCAGCACGATGGATGAGCTGGTGGCCAGCGTGAGCCGGGTCTCGGACGTGATCGGCGAGATCAGCGCCAGCACCTCGGAGCAGGACCAGCACCTCGGCGGCGTCGCCCGCTCGATGGGCGATCTGGACCAGATGTCGCAGAGCAATGCCGCGCTGGTCGAGCAAGGCGCAGCCGCGGCCGAAAGCCTGAAGGAACAGGCGGTCAAGCTGCACCAGTTGGTGAGCCGCTACCGGGTGGCCGGCAAGGCCGCGCCCAAGCCTGCGCCCGCGCCGGCACCCAGGCCTGCCCCCAAGCTTGCCGCCAAGCCGCGCGCCACCCCATCGACACCGATACCGACACCGAAACCGGCCGTCACCGCGCCAGCGCCCGCCAAGGCCGCAGCCCCCCGCCCTGCCCCGCCGCCACCCGCCGCCGACGGCGACTGGGAGACCTTTTGAAGACCGCGCCGGCTCAGCCGACGAAGCGCCGCAGCGGCGTGTGCCGCACCAGCAGCTGGTAGCTGAGCAGGCAGACCGCCAGGGTCAGGACCAGCGCGAACGCGAACTTCAGCGGCCAGGCCCAGGCCACATCGAGCAGCGCGTACTGCAAGGCGAGCAACACCGGCAGATGCAGCAGATAGGTCCAGTAGGCGGACTGGGTCAGGTAGCGCAGCAGGCCTTGCGCGCGGTCGAGCCAGCGCTGCGCGAGCAGCAGGCAGGCCAGGCTCATCCACAGCGCCACGCAGGCCCCGGCCAGCGCCACCAGCGGGTGCCAGCCCGCCTGGCCCAACAGGCCGAAGTACGGCACATAGGCCAGCGCCGAGCCCAGCAGGAGCCACGGCAGCCAAGGTCGGCAACGCGCCAGCAGCTCGCTGCCGCGGAGCAGATAGCCAAGCGCGAAGAACAGCCCGTAATGGCCCATCGCCCACAGCTGCGGCAGCCAGCTTTCCGGCGCCGGGTGCGGCGCCGGCACGCTCAGCATGGGCAGGGCCAGCAGCGGCGGCAGGCCGAGCAGCAGCGCGCCGGGCCCGAGGCGGCGCAGCGCAGCGCTCCAGGCCGGCGGCAGCAGCTGGCGGGCCACCCAGACCAGCAAGCTGAACAGCAGCAGGTAGTAGAGAAACCACAGATGCGAGAAGCCGACCACCGGCAGCGGCTGGTCCTTGGGCAGGACCTCGCGGATCCAGCGCAGCAGCGGCGACGGCCGCTCGACCTCGCGCAGCGCCCAGTCGGTGGCCTCGCGCAGCAGCAGCAACAGCGGCGGACCGAGCAGCAGCAGCGGCAGCGCGATGCGCCGCCAGCGGCTGCGCAGCATGCCGCCCAGGCCGCGCTGCTGCACCGAGTGCGCGGCGAAGAAGCCGGCAATCAGGAAGAACAGCGGCATGCGGAACAGGTGCAGCCACCAGATCAGCAGGTCGACCGCCTGCGCATTGCCGGTGTCGGCCGCCGGCCAGTAGGGCCGGGCCAGCGGGCTGTAGGCGAGCAGCGCGTGGAACAGCAGGCCGGCCAGCATGGCCAGCGCACGCAGGTTGTCCAGCGCGTGCAGGCGCTCGGCGCCCATCAGTAGAACGCGGGCTTGCGCGCCTGCCGCCAGCCGGCCACCCCCAGGATCAACAGACTGCCCAGGGCCTGCGCGCTCAGGATCGCGACGGCCTGCGGGCTCCACACGACCAGCTCGCCCCGCAGCGGCTCGACGATCGCCGGGATCTGGCTCAGCCCCATGATGAAGGGGTTGATCAGCACCTGGCTGGCGACCATCACGAAGGTGTTCCAGCCCTCGGACTCGACGCCGAGCGCGACCGCCAGCGACAGGCTGTAGGCGAGCAGGATGTGGCCGGCGATCAGCAGCCAGTAGACGAACAGGCCATCGGGCAGCGGCGTGAGCAGGATCAAGGCCGACGCGCCCAGCACCATCAGCGCATAGGGCAGCGCGAAGGTGGCCAGATTGCCGAGCAGCTTGACCAGCGTGAACTCCAGCGGCGAGACCGGCAGGCTCATCACGAAGGCCAGCGTGCGCTCCTTGCGCTCGTTGATCAGCGAGTTGCTGATCGAGAAACAGGCGGCGGCAATCATCACGACGATGAGCAGCAGCGAGCCGATGTAGAAGCTCCAGGACTTGCCCAGGCCGATCAGGCCGAGCGCCACCACGCCGCCCAGCACATAGGCGGCGAGCTGCTTCTCGAACAGCTGCCAGTCCTTGACGACGAGCAGGCGGATCAGCGACCAGTTCAGCGAGGGGTTCATGCCGGCACTCCTGCACGCACGGTGGTGATGAAGATGTCTTCGAGACTCATCGCCTCGACCTTGTGGATCTGGAAGCCCTGGCTGCGCAGGCGCTGCGCCAGGGCCTCGTCGTAGCGGCGCAGCTTCAGCTCGGCGAGCTGGCCGTTGCGGCGCTGCCAGGCCAGCTCCGGCCAGGCGTCGAGTTCGGCCGGCAGCTCGCCCTGGCCGACGATGCGGCGCCAGCTCGACAGAAAGCTCTCCTTGTCCTGCAGCGCGAGCAGGCGGCCGGCATGCAGGAAGGCGATCGAGTCGGCCAGGCGCTCGATGTCGTGGGCGTTGTGCGAGGAGAAGAGCACGCTGCGCCCCTCGTCCAGCAGCACCTCGGCGAGGGCCTCCAGCACCTCGGTGCGCGCCACCGGATCCAGACCGGTGGTCGGCTCGTCGAGCAGCAGCAGGCGCGGCCGCCGCGCCAGGATCAGCAGCAGCAGCGCCTTGACGCGCTGACCATGCGAGTAGCCCTGCAGCTTCTGCTCGGCACGCAGATCGAAGCGGCGCAGCAGATGCGTGGCATAGCTCGCGTCCCAGTCCGGGTAGATGCGCGCCACCAGTTGCATATGCCAATCCAGGGTCTGGCCGCCGTAGAGGCGCATGTCCTCCGAGGCCAGACCGATCTGCTGCTTGGCCTGGACCTGCTGCGCGGGCAGGCGCAGGCCGAGCACGCTGAGCTCGCCCGCATCCGGGGCGGCCAGGCCGCTGAGCAGGCGCAGCACCGTGGTCTTGCCGGCGCCATTGACACCGACCAGGCCCATCACCTCGCCCTCGGGCAGGCGCAGGTCCAGGGCATCCAGCGTGAAGTGCTCGTAGCGCTTGCTCACGCCGCTCATTTCGAAGGCGAGGTTCATCATCCGTCCTGCGGGTCGGGAGTGGCGATCGCCGCAGCCCGCTCGACCAGGCGGTGCTGCAACGCGTCGGTGGACAGGCCCAGGCGGCCTGCGCAGCCCAGTGCGGCATCGAGATGCGCATCGAGCTCCAGGCTGAGCAACTGCCGGGGCAGCTCGGTGGCCGGCGCGACGAAGGAACCCTTGCCCTGCCGGGTCAGGATCACGCCGGCACGCTCCAGCTCCAGATAGGCCCGCTTGACGGTGATCACGCTGACGCCGCTGCCGGCCGCCAGCTCGCGGATCGAAGGCAGCGCGGCGCCGGCCGGCCAATCGCCGGCCACCACCTTGGCAATCACCTGGTCGACGATCTGCCGGTACATCGGCTGGCCGTCGGCGGCCGAAAGGAAGAGCTGGGCGTCCAAAACCGGTTACTGTGTATAAACGACATGCACAGTATATACAGTTGAGCGACTGGCGCAAAGGCCGGCCACGCGCAGCGCCTGTTGGCGCGCTCTTCGTGGCCTCTCTTGCCCTGCAAAGGCAGGGGCCAGCAACGCAGGTTCAGGCTGAGACGCGGTTGCGGCCCTGCGCCTTGGCGCGGTAGAGCGCCGCGTCGGCCGCCGCGATCAAGGCGTCGAGCTCGTAGGGCAGCGGGCCGGTGCTGGCCAGGCCCAGGCTGATCGTGTAGCGCAGGCCCGAGGGCGGCAGCACCGCCTGCTCGACGCCGGTGCGCAGGCGCTCGGCGACCTGCAGCGCGGTCCTTGCGTCCAGCCCGTCGAGCAACAGCAGGAACTCTTCGCCGCCGTAGCGCACGAGCAGGTCGGTGGGCCGCAGCCGCGCGCCGAGCAGGCCGGCCAGATGGCCCAGCACCTGGTCGCCGACCGGATGGCCATGGCGGTCGTTGATGGCCTTGAAGTGGTCGGCGTCGACCATCATCAGGGTCAGCGGCCGACCGGCCTGACCGGCGCGCTGCAAGATGCGGGCGGCCTGCTGCTCCAGGCCCTTGCGGTTGAGCACGCCGGTCAACGGGTCCAGCGTGGCCAGTTGCTGCAGCCCGGCCGCGTAGCGGCGCGCCACCATCAGGATGAAGCCGAAGGCGATCGTCACCTGGGCCAGGCTGATCGCCAGTAGGCTCAGCGCGATGACCTGCTGCTGCACCGCCTCGGAGTTCAGCGGCCGCACGGCCAGGAAGAAGGCGCGCAGCAGCAGGACCAGGCCGAGCAGCGCGAAACCACTGCAGGCAACCGCCACGAAGTCGCGCCGGCGCAGCCGGAACAGCTCGACCGCGCAGAGCAGATTGAACAGGCCGAAGTACAGGCCGCTGGCGATCAGGCGCCGCTCCTGGCTGGGCTCGACCAGCGCGAACCAGGCGGGGCCCAGCATCGCCCCCAGCGTCCCCAACAGCAGCCAGCGCCAGCCCAGCTCGCGCCCTCCGAAAAGGCGCAGCCCGCGCAGCACCAGCGCCAGGCCGAAGCCGATCAGCCCGTAGCTGAACACCCCGTGCAGCAGCAGCGGCGCCTGCGACAGGCCGCCGATCAGCAGGCCGGCGCAGCTGGCGACATTGCCCCAGGCCCAGAGCCGCTGCTCGCGCAGCGCCTTCGCATGGGCCGCGGCCACGCTGAGCAGCAGCGTGGACAGCAGGGTGAAGCCGACGAGACTGACGAACAGGGTCTTGGAATCGAGCATGCGACACCCTGGGCAGGGAGATCGCAGTATGCGCCGCGGTGGCCGGCCCACGCGGCCGGCACAAGCCCGATGTGCGGAACGAAAAAAAGGGCGTCACAACCGGCCGACGCAGGCAAGGGAGACGGACTTCCCTGCACCGGACCGGTTGGACGCCCTTGTCCAACACAGCTCAAGAGTGCGAATCGGCCCGAAAGCCTGTCCTCACTCCTTTGTCACCCACCCCGTTGCGGGCGACACCCTGTAATAGCAGGGAGCGTGCCAGCCCACATCGTCATTGCAGGGTCGTTCCGGCGACGCTTGAAGGCGCTTTCATGCGCAAACTTGGTGCACCGCAACATGCATGCACCGCCTTGGGTCTGCGTGCTGAACAATGCCTGTGCGCCGCTCAGCCTGCCGGCTCCCAGACCAGCGCCAGCGCGAGCGCCGCCTCGGTGACCGCCTGCCCCAGCGGCGTGGCGGGGTCGGGTCTGCGCAGCACCGGGCTGCCGCGGCTGAGGTCCACACTGCCGACCACCCGGCCCTCGTGCAGCAACTCGTAGCCAACCGCCTGCGGCGAGGCCAGCGCGCTGCCCTCCAGCCGGTGCACCGAGCGCAGCGTCAGCTGCAGCGCGCCGCGCCGGTAACTGCCCTCACGGGTCTGCTGCGCCCATTGCACGCGACCTTCGCCGATCTGCAACCGGGCGTCGTCGCCGGTCGATCCGCTCCAATCGCAGTTCAGCGTCCAGGGCTTGGTGGTGGCGGCCAGCCCACCGGCTTTGAGCTCGCCCTGGCGCGCAGCGCACTCGGCGCGCCGCTCGCTTCCAGGGCCGGACAGCTGAATGCGCAGCGGCGCACGGCCATAGCTGAAGGTCTCGAACAGGCTGAGGCGGTCGGCACTGCGCTCGTAGCGCACCTGCGCAGCGCCGAGTGCGAACTGCCCGCTGCGGCCCCAGCCGACCTTGCCGAAGGACTCCTCGGGTCGCGACTGCAGGCCGTCGGGGATCGCCATGCGGGCTTCGCGGATGCTGCCGCAGGCGCTGATCAAGCCCAGCAGCAGCAGCCCACCGAGGCGAGGGTATGTGGACATCGAGCGCTCCGTATCAATGCCGCGGACTGTAGAAAGCCACCGCCCCGGCAGCCGTTCCGCACCCCCACGATTGCAGGAGATCGCCCGCTCAAGCGCTCCAGCGCAGGCTGGCGCGCAGTCCACCCTCGGGCCGGTTGGCCAGCACGAGCTGAACGCCCATGCCCTCGCAAAGCTGGCGGGCGATGTGCAGGCCCAGGCCGACACCGCCGCTGACCCGGTGGCGCGACGCGTCGACGCGCACAAAGGGTTCGAGTACCGCGTCCAGCAACGCCTCGGGAATGCCAGGGCCGTCGTCGTCAATGTCGATGCACGGCCCCGGACGCAGTGCGATGCGCACCGCGCCGCTGCCGTAGCGCAGCGCGTTGCCCACCAGGTTGTCGAGCACGCGGCGCAGCGCCAGCGGCGGCGCCTGCACGCGCCAGTCGCCGGCGGGTGCCTCCAGGGCCAGGGCCTGCCCCTGGTCGGCGGCATCGTCAACCAGGGCCTGCAGCAGCGCGCGCAGGTCGATGGCCTGCGCCGGCTCCGGCCGGCCCTCAGGCTGGAACACCGTCAGCACGCTGTCGATCAGCGCGTTCATCTCGCGCAGGTCGCCGACCGCCTGCTCGCGCAGGCGTTCCAACTGCGGCGCCGAGGCCTGCGTGTCGAGCTGGGTCTCCAGGCGCAGGCGCAGCCGGGTCAGCGGCGTGCGCAGATCGTGCGAGATCGCCGCCACCATCAGCGCGCGGCCCTCGAAGGCGCGCTGCAGTTGGCCAGCCATGCCGTTGAACTCGCGCGCCAGTTGCTGCACCTCGCGGGTGCCGGCGTCTTCGTCGAGCCGCGGCGCCGGCCGGCCGCTGCGCAGGGCCTGGCCGAGTTCGCGGCTGGCCTGGCCCAGGCGGCGCAGCGGTGCGCTCAGCCAGCGCGCGCCGGCCCAGGCGGCCAGCGCGATGACGAGCAGGCGCACGCCGTAGTCCAGCAGCAGCGAGGACCAGGGCAGCACCGGGCCGCTGCTGAGCCCGGGCGTCGGCGGCAGCGACGGAAAGACCGGCGCCGGCAGGCTGCCGGCGTTCGGATGGCGAGACGGCGGAGGCGCATCGGGGCCTGGCCGATCGGGCGGCCGCCAGTCATCGGGCCGGGGGCGCTCCGGCATCGGCATCGGCGGCCGCTGCATCTGCAGCGGCGGGCCGTTCGGCGACGGTTCGGGCTGCAGGCTGCGCACCAGCGTGAACGCGAACAGATGGCTGAGCACCAGGGTCGCCCACATCAGCACGACCAGGCGCTTGGGCAGGGTGTCGAAGAGTCGAAGGCGCATCGTTCAGTCCAGGGCGCAGGGGCTCACGTCGCAGTCCAGGCTGTAGCCCTCGCCGCGCACGGTGCGCAGCAGCGGGGCCGAGGCCCGCGCGTCGTCGCCCAGCTTGGCGCGCAGCCGCGACACCGCGAGATCGATGCTGCGGTCGCTGACCTCGACGCCCTCGGCTCGCGTCATCTGCAGCAGTTGCTCGCGGCTGAGCACGCGGCGCGGTCGCTGCAGAAAGGCCTGCAGCAGGCGCTGCTCGGCGCTGGACAGGCTGAGCAGGGTCCCGGTCGGGTCGAGCAGCACGCGGCGCTCGCGGTCGTAGCGCCAGCCTTCGCCGAAACCCAGGCCGCGCGCCGCCTCGCCCTGCTGGCCGCGGCGCAGCACCGCACGCAGCCGGGCCACCAGCTCGCGCGGCTCGAAGGGCTTGGCCAGGTAATCGTCGGCGCCGCTCTCCAGGCCGAGCACGCGGCTGGCCGGGTCGCCGATCGCGGTCAGCATCAGCACCGGCAGGCCACGCTCGCGCAGCCAGGGCAGCAGGCTCAAGCCGTCCTCGCCGGGCAGCATCAGGTCGAGCACGACGATGTCGTAGCGCGCCGCGTTCACGCAGCGGCGCATCGCCCTGCCGTCGGCCGCGCCATCGGCAGCAATGCCGAAGCGCTGCAGGTAGTCGCACACCCCCTCGCGGATGGCGGCGTCGTCATCGACGATCAGACAGCGGGTGTTGTGCATCGAGCAAGCTTAAGCGGGTGAAGACCTGCAGCACCGCAGCCTGGCGGCCACCGGCACGGCAAAGGGCCGCTCCCGAGCCGTGCCAGCCCCCTCGGGGGTGGCGAGGATGCGCAGCACCGCAGCCTGGGGGCCCACATCACCCCGGCACGCCCACCAGCAGGCTGGCGGTGTAGCCGTTGACGAGATCGCCGCTCATGCTGGCCAGCTGCAGCGTGACGCCGTCGCTGAACACGTTGTCGGTGGCAAAGCTGATGCGCGCGAAGTTCGTGCGGCTGGTCGCATAGCCGTCGGCGTTGTTGTAGACGCTCTGGCAGATGTCGGTCGGGAACGCGATCTGCGAGGTCTTGATCTTGTTGGAGAAGCGGGTCGCCTGGGCCGAGCTGCGGAAAACCTCGAAGTGCAGATGCGGCATGCGGCCGTCGTAGCAACCGGGGAAGATGGTCAGGAAGCTGAGCTTGCCGTCGCTGCCGCTGACCTGCACGGCGCGCAGGTAGTTCTCGGCGGTGATGCCGCTGGAGTACATGCTGTAGCGGCCCTCGCGATCGCAATGCCACAGGTAGAGCGCGTAGTCGGCCAGGTTCGCGCAGGCGGCATTGCTGTTGACCAGTTGCAGCTCGATCGTCAGCGGCACACCGGCGGCCACGCCGCTGGCGCCGGCGATCGAGCTGCGCATGTCGCGGCGCAGGATGCCGGACAGCGCCAGCGCATTGGCCACCTGGCCGTTGACCGTGTTGCTGCCATCGCCCGGATAGGGGCCGGCGGTCTCCTCGGGGATCACGGTGCAGGAACTGACGCTGCCGCCTCCGGTGCCGGTGCCGCTCCCGCTGCTATTCGTGCCGCTGGCCGCGGCGTCGGCGCTGCCTCCGCCGCAGCCGCCCAGCAGCAGCCCCATGCCGGCCAGCCCGAGCAGGCGGCGGCGCTGCAGGATCTGTGCATTCAGGGTCTGCAGGTCGGTCAGCAGACCGGCATCGTGGCGAGGGTCCATGTCGGGCTCCGGATGTGGCGATGCGCCATTGCAGCCGCCGCCCATGTCGCCGATGCGGCGTGTTTATGTCGGCCTGGACACAAGAAACCGGCCGAACCGGGGGTTTCAACGGAGACGCGGCGACCGCGCTGCCGCCCAAGATGCGCGCCGTTCCCATCCGCCAGCACCGCTCCAGAGTCCATGCTCCGTACCGCCTGCCGATTGCTGCCGCTGCTCATCGCCCTGCCTGCCCTGGCCCAGCCCGTGAAAGTCGAGGGCGCCAGCTTCGAGTCCAGCTTCTACCTGGTCGGGCACAAGGTGAAGCTCAACGGCGTGGGCACCGGCCAGATCGACCAGCAGGCCAAGAGCTACGCGGCCGGCCTGTACCTGGTGAAGACGGCGCGCAATCTGCCCGAGGCGATCGCCTCGCCCGGCCCGAAGCGCCTGGAACTGCGCATGCTGCGCGAGATCGAAAGCCAGAGCCTGGGCCGGCAGCTGTCGACGACGCTGAGTCAGCATGTGCCGCGGGCCGAACTGTCGGCCTGCCTGTCGGGTCTGGCGCAGATCGGCGAAGCCTTCGGCGCGAAGAAGCGCCTGGCCGCCGGCGACCAGTTCAGCCTCGACGCGGTGATGGGCCAGGGCACCCATGTACTGATCAACGGCGAGCGCGTGGCGACGATCAAGGGCACCGAGTTCTTCGGCTGCGTGCTGCGCGCCTACCTGGGCGAGCCGCCCGGTGATGCGGCGCTACGGCGCGGCCTGCTCACGCCGCCGCCCCCCGCCAAGCCCTGATCGGGCGGGCGACCGGCTCACTGCAGCGGCAGGTTCACGAAGCTACCGCCCAGCCAGCGGATGCGCAGCGGCTCGCCGGCATCCTGCAGGCTCTCGTCGCTGACGTCCTTGCCGCTGCCCATGTTCAGCTGGGCGCCGCCGTTCTTGTTCACGTTGACCTGCAGCACCAGGCGGCTGCCGGCGCGCAGCTCGCGCGCCACCATGCGCGTGCGCTCGAAACGCACGGCGGCGGGCACGCCGGGGCGCAGCAGGCGGCGGCGGCTCATGTCGTCGGCATGGCTGGCCCGGCCCAGGAAGTAGGACAGGTGCAGGTATTCGCCCTCGGGCGTCAGCTCGTAGAGCACCAAACCGAGGTCGACGTCACGCTTGTTGATCTGGATGCGCAGCTCGCCCGAGAACGTGCCGGCCAGCGTGCGCGCCGCTGGCAGCGGATCGCTGACGAAGACATGGCCGCTGCTGGTGTCGAGCGCCTTGCGCAGGATGGGCCAGGGGTAGTAGCTGTTGCCGGTGCTGCTGCGGTCGGCGAAATCGACCTGCTGCTCGACGGCCGCCGAGGCCGGCGGCCGGGCCTCGCCCAATCGGTGCGTGCCGCCGGCCTCGGCCGCCGGCTGCAGGTAAAGGCGCGTGGGCCTGGCGTGCAGGGATTTCAGCGACGGCGCATGGGCCCAGCGGTTGGCCCCCATCACCTGGTAATTGATGCGCTCCTTCAGCAGCGCCGGCCGCGGTCCGCCGCGCAGCACATGGTCCAGCCAGGCAAAGGTCAGGGCCGGGGTGTCCAACTGCGCCACCGGGTCGATCGCATAGCCGCGCAGCACGGCGCTCTTCACCGGGCGCTGCGCGCCCACATGGTCGTAGGGGCCGATGACGAAGACATGCCGAGGACTCGGATGCTGCGCCTCGTGCTGCTTCAGGTATTCGATGGCGGAGATCTGCCCGTCGTCGTAATAGCCGGTGATGCTGAGCACCGGGATGTCGATGCGCGCGTACTCGCGGCCCTGCGGCACCATGGCCTGCCAGTAGGCGTCGTAGGCCGGGTGGCGCAGCCAGCGCTGCAGCCAGGGGTTGGGCGTGCCGTCCACCTCGTCGATCTCGCGGTAGGGTCGACCGCTCTCGAACCAGCGCCCGCCCAGACCGTTCCAGCGCGCGCGGTCGTTGTAGGTGGCTTCGTCCAGGGTCGGCGTGTTGCCCACGTAGAAGGCCCAGCCGTAGTTGGCGGTCAGGCCCACGTTGTTCTCCATCGGCAGGCCCAGACCGGGGATCGCGGCGACATAGGGCACGATGGTCTTCAGCGCCGGGTGCGGGTTCTTCAAGGCCGCCCATTGCGCGAAGCCGTTGTAGCTGCCGCCGTACATGCCCACCGCGCCGTTGCTCCAGGGCTGGCGGCTGACCCAGTCGATCACCGTGTTGACGTCGCGCACCTCGTGCTCGTAGGGCTCGATCGGCGCACGGCTGCCCAGCTTGCCGCGCGAGAACGCGATCACCCCCGCATAGCCATGGGCGGCGGCCTGCACCGCCTCGCGCCAGGGCCGCTCGGCCTCGGCATAGATGGTGAAGACCATGGCCGCGGGCAGCGGCCCCTGCGCCGCGCGCGGGCGCAGCACGAAGGCGCTGAGCGCGACGCCATCGGGCGTGGAGATTTCGACCGGCTCCCGCACATAGCGGGCCTGCTCGTCGGCTTCGAGCAGGGCCGGCACCTGCGGCAGCAGCAGGCTGTAGGCCTGGTAAGGCTGGTAGCTGAGCAGCAGGCGCTCGGCCTGTTCGGCAGGCAAACCGTCCGACTCGAAACGCAGACCGGCGACGACGCGCTGCAGCTCGTCCCAGGCCTGCGGCAGGCTGTAGTCGAACAGCTGCGAGGCCCGGTAGGCGCGGCGACCGTCCAGCGCACCGATGCGTTCGCGGAAGCGCTCGGCCAGCGCCTGCGCCAGCGTCAGCCCCTGCGATTGCTGCAGCCGGCGCGCCTCGGCCAGCAGCTCGTACTGCAGGAAGATCGGCAAGGTCAAGCCCGGCTCGGCCGGCACCGGCTCCGCGGCGCGCAGCGCGGCCAGCGTGTCCAGCGCGGCTGAGTCCTCGCCGGCAACCAGTTGCAGGCGCAAGCGGGCGATGCGCTCGGCCTCGCTGGCCGGTTCGACCTTGCGCTGCGCCAGCAAGGCCTTGGCCAGGTCCGGCAGGCTGCGCGACATCGCGACCGGATCGCGCAACTCGGACGGGGTCAGTGGCAAAGGAGCCGCCTGGGCTGACAGACCAAGACCGAACAACACGATGAACGGGAGCAAGCGCATGAACATTGGGCTGGGAGCCGGGGATGAGGCAGCATGCTGCCGTCAATTCGGCGGCCGGCCGAAAGTATCCCAGCGTTGCACTGCCACAGAGTGGCCGTCTCGGGCGCAGCGACACTGCATACCTGAAAGGAAGGAGCGGCCGATGCACGATGAACAGAAGGCTCAGGCCGACGCCCTGCATGAGCAGGCCCAGACCTGTGAGGATGATGAGCAAGCGCTGGCGCTGTACCACCAGGCCTTGAGCCTGGACGCCGACCGCCCCCAGACGCTCTACAACATCGGCCTGATCCACAAGTACCGCGGCGACTGGGCGGCCTCCAGGGCGTTCAACCAGCGCGCCGTCGAACTGCGTCCCGGGGATGAGGCCAGCAACTGGAACCTGGCCATTGCAGCGACGGCCCTGGGCGACTGGCCCACCGCACGCAGTTGCTGGAAACGCCTAGGCATCGAGGTCGGCGAAGGCGACGGGCCGATCGAACTGGATTTCGGCATCACGCCGGTGCGACTGAACCCGGACGGCGATGGCGAGGTCGTCTGGGCGAGGCGCATCGACCTGGTTCGCGCCCGCATCGACAACATTCCCTATCCCCGTTCGGGCTTTCGCCATGGCGACGTGGTGCTGCACGATGGCGCGCCCTTGGGCCAGCGCATCTGGGAGGGCCGCGAGTACCCGGTGTTCAATGCCCTCGAACTGCACAGCCCCTCGGCCTGGACGACCTATGAGCTGGAAGTTCGGGCCGCGAGCCCTGCAGATGTGGACGCGCTCGTCCAGCTGCTGGACGCCGAGCACTGCCGCACCGAGGACTGGAGCCGCTCGACTCGCATCCTCTGCAGGGCCTGCAGCGAGGGTCGGCCGCATGAGCAGCATGACGCGGACCTGGATCCCGCCACCTGGGCGGAACGCAGAACCCTGGGGCTGGCCTGCACCGACGAGGCCGCTGCGCAACGTGCGCTCACCCATTGGTCAGGTCCGGGACGGAGCCTGATCCGGCTGGAGGCAAGGCTGGCGCCGCTGGCCGTGGCGCACTGAGCAGGCCGGCGACGCCACCCGAGTCCTGGCGAGCCCTTCGCAGGGTGTTGCAAAGCCCTCAGCGCGTGTTCACGCTCCGTCGTATGGGGCGAAGGGTGAGAGCCCGCCGGGAATTCCCCCCGGCGGGGGACCTCCTTTCTTTGCTGCGCCAAAGAAAGGAGGCAAAGAAAGGCGCTGAATGCGTCCCTCGCCCTAGGGGCTTTGGGACAGGCCAAGGTTGCTCACAGGGGACGGAGAGCCCGTATCGTGGTCAGGCGCGTCTCGGTAGCTAACCGCCGGCCGGGAATACCGACCGGACTCGGTACCGAGAACCCGAGGGGCCAAGCTGCGAGACAAGATCCCAGCAGCCTGTTCTCGCAGAAAGCCCGTGGGCTGGCTCGCTGGTATGTCGGGCCGGTACCCCGGCCCGCTTAGCGCTCCCGGTCTTCGTACAGATCCCTATGGGCTGGTCGAAGGATGAGCACTGCATCGCTTCTCCCCAGGCCCCTAGGGCCGGGGAGGCATTGAGCGCCTTTCTTTGGTTCCTTTCTTTGGCGCAGCAAAGAAAGGAACTCGCCTGCCGGGGCGACATCCCGGCGGGCTCCTCCGAACCGCTTCATATCCCTTGCTGTCGAACACGCTCTCAGGACCTTGCCCGGTCCATGCTCAGCATCGCGTGCAGCAGCACATTGCAGCCGGCCTCGATGTGCTCGGGCTTGGCGTCCTCGATCTCGTTGTGGCTGATGCCGTCCTTGCAGGGGATGAAGATCATCCCGGCCGGCGCCAAACGGGCCATGTAGACGGCGTCGTGACCGGCGCCGGAGACGGCGTTCATGTGCGAGTAGCCCAGAGCCGCTGCGGCCTTGGCAACGGCATTCACGCAATCGGCATGGAAGGGCTGGGCCGGGTAGGCGGAGACCGGCGTGATCTCGATGGGCAGGCCGCTGTCTGCGCTGAGCTTGGCCGCCACCGCACGGATGTCGGCGTCCATGGCCTCGCAGAGCGCGTCGCTGGCGTTGCGCAGATCGATGCTGAACTTGACGCGGCCGGGGATCACATTGCGGCTGTTCGGATGCACCTGCACCATGCCCACCGTGCCTCGTCCATGCGGCGGGTGGCGGTGCGCGCAGGCGACCACTTCCTGCATGAGCGCGGCGGCCACCTGCAAGGCGTCCTTGCGCAAGGCCATCGGCGTGGGGCCGGCATGCGCCTCCATGCCGGTGACCACGCAGTCGTACCAGCGGATCCCGAGCACGCCGGTGACCACACCGATAGTCTTGTCGTGATCCTCCAGCACCGGGCCCTGCTCGATATGCGTCTCGAAGTAGGCGCCGATGGGGTGATCACCGGGCTCCTGATCGCCGATGTAGCCGATGCGCGCCAGTTCATCGCGAACCGTCTTGCCCTCGGTGTCGGTCGCCGCGTACGCGTGCTCCAGCGTGAAGGCCTTGGCGAACACGCCCGAACCCATCATCACCGGCACGAAACGCGAGCCCTCTTCATTTGTCCAGAACGCGACCTCGATCGGCGCCTCGGTCTCGATGCCATGGTCGTTCAGCGTGCGCACGACCTCGATGCCGGCCAGCACGCCGTAATTGCCATCGAACTTCCCGCCTGTCGGCTGGGTGTCGATATGGCTGCCGGTCATGATCGGCGGCAGGCTGTTGTTGCGGCCAGCGCGGCGCATGAAGGCGTTGCCGATCTTGTCGATGGTCACCGTCATGCCAGCATCGCGGGCCCAGCCCAGCACCAGGTCGCGGCCCTGCTTGTCGAGGTCGGTGAGGGTCAGCCGGCAGACCCCGCCCTTGGGCGTGGCGCCGATTTGCGCGAGCTCCATCAAGGAGTCCCAGAGGCGCTGGCCGTTGACGCGGAGTTCTTGGGTGTTCATGGTCTAGATCCTCAGCTGCGCACGACGGCGGTGGGCGCCAGGTCTTGCGTGCGCTTCATCGTCGCTTCGAAATTCACGCCGAAAGCCGGACGCTTCAGGTAGCGGCCCTTGCCGACTTCGGCGCGCAGATCGCCGTTTGCAAAGACAACACGGCCCTGCGAGATCGTGTGCGTGGGCACGCCGCGCACCGTGCGCCCCTCGAAGATATTGAAGTCGCCCTTGCTGTGCTGGGTGGTGGCCGAGATCGTCTTCGTGCCCTGCGGGTCCCAAAGCACCAGATCGGCATCGGCGCCTTCGGTGATCACGCCCTTCCTCGGGTAGAGGTTGAACAGCTTGGCGGTATTGGCCGAGGTGATGGCGACGAACTCCGAACGCGTCAGCCGGCCGGTGTTGACGCCGGCATCCCAGATCACCGCCAGCCGCTCCTCGATGCCGCCGCAGCCATTGGGGATCTTCGCGAAGTTGTCGATGCCGGCCGCCTTCTGCTGCGCGCAGAAGGTGCAGTGGTCCGTCGCCGTGGTGTGCAGTTGGCCGGACTGCAGGCCGCGCCAGAGGAAGTCCTGGTGGATCTTGGGGCGGAACGGTGGGCTCATCACATGGCCGGCGGCCTTGGCGAAGTCCGGATCGCGGTAGACCGAGTCGTCGATGAGCAGATGACCGGCGAGCACCTCGCCGTAGACGCGCTGGCCGCGGGCGCGGGCGCGGGCAATCGCCTCGGCGGATTCGATGCAGCTCACATGCACGATGTAGATCGGCACGCCCAGCACATCGGCAATCGCGATCGCGCGGTTCGCCGCCTCGCCCTCGACCATCGGGGGCCGGCTCAGCGGGTGCCCCTCAGGCCCGGTGATGCCCATCTTCGCGACCTCCTGCTGCAGCAGGTAGACGAGCTCGCCGTTCTCTGCGTGCACGGTGGGCATCGCGCCCAGCTCCAGCGCGCGGCGGAAGCTGTTCACCAGGGTCTCGTCGTCGCACATGATGGCGTTCTTGTAGGCCATGAAGTGCTTGAAGCTGTTCACGCCTTCCTCTTGGACCAGCGTGCCCATGTCGCGACTGACGGACTCGCTCCACCAGGTCACCGCGACGTGGAAGCTGTAGTCGGCCGCGGCCTTCTCCGCCCAGCCACGCCAGGTGCGGTAGGCGTCCATCAGCGGCTGCTGCGGGTCGGGGATGACGAAGTCGATGATGCTGGTCGTGCCCCCCGCCAGGCCCGCCGCGGTGCCGGTGAAGAAGTCGTCCATGGTCACCGTGCCCATGAAGGGCAGCTGCATGTGCGTGTGCGGGTCGATGCCGCCGGGCATCAGGTATTGGCCGCTGCCGTCAATCGCCTGAACGCCGGCCGGTGCCTCCTGGGCGGCGCGCTCGCCGAGTGCAGCGATCTTGCCGTCCACGCAAAGCACATCGGCGAGGAACTCGCGGTCGGCGTTGACGACGGTGGCGCCGCGGATCAAGAGTGCAGTGCTCATCGCATCGCTCCTTTGGGGAAGGTGAGGAGGTAGACCAGGCCGGCGACGGCCAGGCTGAAGAACCAGCCGAAGTCGAACAGCGCGACCAGGCCCACCGGCACCGTGCCGGGGGCCAGCAGGCCGGACACCGTCAGATAGCCCGGCAGGCAGGGCAGCACGCCGATCACGAAGGCGATCACCGCGCGGCCGTTCCAGCCCTTGCCGTAGCCATAGCGGCCGTCGACGCGGTACAGCTCGTCCACCTTCAGCTCGGCCTTGCGGATCAGGTAGTAGTCGACGAGCAGGATGCCGGCCAGCGCGCCGAGCAAGGTGCCGTAGCCGCCCAGCCAGGTGAACAGGTAGGCGCCCGAACTGGCGAGCAGCTTCCAGGGCATGAAGCCCAGGCCGATCAGCGCGGCGATCAGGCCGCCCGTGCGGAAGCTGATCTTGCCGGGCGCCAGCTGCGAGAAGTCGTAGCTGGGCGAGACCAGATTGGCGGCCACATTCGTCGTCAGATTGGCCAGCAGGATGACGAGCAGGCCGATGCCGGCGGCCACCGGGCCCATCTGGTTCAGCAGGCCGTCGGGGAACAGCTGCGCCTTGCCGTAGAGGATCTGGCTGACCGAGAAGCCGATCACGCCGACCAGCGAGAACAAGGCCATGGGCAGCGGCAGGCCGATGGCCTGGCCGGTCATGTGCGCCTTCTGCGATTTGGCGAAGCGCGTGAAGTCGGGAATGTTCAGCGCCAGCGTCGCCCAGAAACCGACCAGGCCGGTGAGCGCCGCCCAGGTCTTCGGGCCGCCCTCGACGACCTTGGCCGGCAGGCTGAAGATCTGCGCCGGCGACACCGCGATGAAGGCCCAGACGACGAGCGCGATCGAGGCCAGGATCATCAGCGGCGCGGCGATCACCTCGAGCAGGCGGATCGACTCCAGGCCGCGCCAGATGAAGACCAGGTGCAGGGCCCAGAAGGCCAGGAAGCAGAGGAACTGCGAGACCGAGATCGTCTCGCCGGGGCCGGGTGCGGCGAGGTTCATCCCCAGGGTATTGAGCAGGCCATGCAGGGCCAGCGCGCCGAAATAGCAGTTGATCGAGAACCAGCCGCAGGCCACCAGCCCGCGCAGCACCGCGGGCAGGCTGGCGCCCTTGACGCCGAAGCTGGCCCGCGCGAGCACCGGGAACGGGACACCGAACTTCGCGCCGGCATGGCCGATCAGCAGCATCGGGATCAGCACGATGCAGTTGGCGAGGAAGACCAGGCCGATCGCCTGCTGCCAGCTGAAGCCCTGGTCGAGCATGGAGCTCGCCATCGTGTAGGTCGGCACGCAGATGACCATGCCGATCCAGAGCGCGGTGTAGTCCTTCGCGTTCCAGTGGCGCTGGGCGGGCGTGGTGGGCAGCAGGTCGTCGTTGGCGAGGGGATTGGTGGACATCGGGTCAGCTTCCTTCTAGGTTGATTCGGGGTGCTGAGCTGCTGCTGTGTTGGTTTGCGGGAGAGCCCGCCGGGATGTCCCCCCGGCTGGGGAGTCCCTTTCTTTGCGGCGCCAAAGAAAGGAACCAAAGAAAGGCGCTGAATGCCTCCCCGGCCCTAGGGGCCAGGGGAGAGGCGGTGCATTGCTGATACGGCCACCAGCCCGTACGGATCGGTGCGAAGACCGGGAGCGCTAAGCGGGCCGGGGTACCGGCCCGACTGACCAGCGAGCCAGCCCACGGGCTTTCTGCGACGAACAGGTTGCTGCGGTCTGTTTTCTTGGCTTGCCTCTTCGGGTCCTCAATGCCGAGTCCGGCCGGTATTCCCGGCCGGCGGTTAGCGCCTGAGACTTGGCAGTCAACGGCATGGGCTCTCCGTCCCCTGTGAGCACTGGTGGCCTGTCCCGACGCCCCTAGGGCGAGGGACGCATTCAGCGCCTTTCTTTTGCCTTCTTTTCTTTGGCGCAGCAAAGAAAAGAAGGTCCCCTGCCGGGGGGAATTCCCGGCGGGCTCCATCGAAAGGCAACTCACCATGGCCTAGTGAGGAAAGGCGAACTGCGGCCCCCGCACCGCCGAATCCGGCCACCTCTGCATCACCGCCTTGTGTCGCGTGTAGAAGCGCACACCCTCCGGCCCATACGCATGGTGATCGCCGAACAGACTCCGCTTCCACCCCCCGAAGCTGTTGAAGGCCATCGGCACCGGCAACGGCACATTCACACCCACCATGCCGACCTGAATCGAACGCACAAACTCCCGCGCCACATCGCCATCGCGCGTGAAGATTGCCACGCCGTTTCCGTACTCATGGCCGTTGATCAGGTCCATCGCCGCCTTCAGGTCCGGCACGCGAACGACACAGAGCACGGGCCCGAAGATCTCCTCGCGGTAAACCACCATCTCGGTGCTCACGCCGTCCAGCAAGGTGCCGCCGACGAAGAAGCCCCCTTCGCAGCCCGCGACCTTGCAGCCACGCCCGTCGACCACCGCCTTCGCGCCTTGCTCCACGCCCTGGCCGATCAGCGACTCGACGCGCTGCTTGGCTTGCGCGGTGATCAGCGGCCCCATCTCGATGCCCTCGCCATGGCCCTCGCCGATCTTCAGCGCGGCAACCCGGGGCTTGAGCTTCTCGACCAGTGCATCGCCGACCTCGCCGACGGCCACCGCCACCGAGATCGCCATGCAGCGCTCGCCGGCCGAGCCGTAGGCGGCGCCCATCAGGGCGTCGGCGGCCTGCTCCAGATCGGCGTCGGGCATCACCACCAGATGGTTCTTCGCGCCGCCCAGGGCCTGTACGCGCTTGCCGTGGCGCGTGCCCTCGCTGTAGATGTGCTCGGCGACCAGGGTCGAGCCGACGAAGCTGACCGCTTCGATGCCGGGGTGGGCCAGGATCGCGTCGACGATGGTCTTGTCGCCCTGCACGACGTTGAACACGCCATCGGGCAGCCCAGCCTCCTTCAGCCATTCGGCCATCAAGAGACTGGGCGACGGGTCGCGTTCGCTGGGCTTGAGGATGAAGCAGTTGCCGCAGCCGATGGCCAGCGGATACATCCACATCGGCACCATGGCCGGGAAGTTGAACGGCGTGATGCCCGCCACCACACCCAGGGCCTGGCGCATCGACCAGGCGTCCAGCCCGCGGGCGACCTGCTCGGTGTACTCGCCCTTCAGAAGCTGCGGCATCGCGGTCGCGAACTCGATGTTCTCGATGCCGCGCGCCACTTCGCCCAGCGCATCCGGCAAGGTCTTGCCGTGCTCGCGGGTCAGCAGCTCAGCGAGCTGGTGCTTGCGCGACTGCACGATCTCCAGGAAGCGGAACAGCACGCGCGCGCGCTGCAGGGGCGGTGTTGCCGACCAAGCCGGGAAGGCGGCCTGCGCCGAGGCCACCGCGGCATCCAGATCGGCCGTGCTGCCCAGCAGCAGCTGGCCCTGCACCGCGCCGGTGGCCGGGTTGTAGATCGGCTGCTGGCGATCACCGCTGCCGCGCTGCACGCCACCGTGGAACCAATGGGCTACTTCGTACATCTCGGCCTCCTCAGGCACTGCAACTCGTCATCGGATTGTTGGGGTGCGTGGTCCAGTTCGCGTACTCGCCCGTCACCGTCTTGCCGGTGCGCGCATCCACCTCGCCAGGTTTGAGGGCCCGCATCGTGATGGTGTCAGGGACAGGGCAGATCGACACGCAGAGATTGCAGCCCACGCACTCGGCCTCGTTGATCTCGAAATGCCGGCGCCCGTCCTTGGTCGCAAAGATCGCCTGGTGCGAGGTGTCCTCGCAGACGATGTGGCAGCGCCCGCACTGGATGCAGGACTCCTGGTTGATGACCGCCTTCTCGACGTGGTTCAGGTTCAGCTGGTTCCAGTTCTTCACCGAGGGCACGGCCTTGCCCTGGAACTCGGCGATGGATTGGTAGCCCTGCTCGTCCATGAAGTTCGACAGCCCGCTGCACAGCTCCTGCACGATCTTGAAGCCATAGACCATGGCCGCGGTGCAGACCTGCACGGTGCCGCACCCCATCGCAATGAACTCGGCCGCGTCGCGCCAGGTCGTGATGCCGCCAATGCCGGAGATCGGCAGGCCGGCGGTCTCGGCGTCGCGGGCGATCTCGGCCACCATGTTCAGCGCGATGGGCTTGACCGCCGGGCCGCAGTAGCCGCCATGCGAGCCCCAGCCGTCGGTGACCGGGTTCATGACCATGCGCTCCAGGTCCACGCCCATCACCGAGTTGATGGTGTTGATCAGGCTGACCGCGTCGGCACCGCCGGCCTTGGCGGCGCGCGCGGGGTAGCGCACATCGGTGATGTTGGGCGTCAGCTTCACGATCACCGGCAGCTTGGTGTGCTGCTTGCACCAGGCGGCCACCTGCTGGATGTACTCCGGCACCTGACCGACCGCCGAGCCCATGCCGCGCTCGCTCATGCCATGCGGGCAGCCGAAGTTCAGCTCGACACCGTCGGCACCGGTGTCCTCGACCTTGGCCAGGATGTCGCGCCAGCTGGCCTCGTTCACCGGCACCATCAGCGAGACGATCATGGCGCGGTCCGGCCAGGCGCGCTTGACGCGGCGGATCTCGTCGAGGTTGATCTGCAGCGGTCGGTCCGAGATCAGCTCGATGTTGTTCAGGCCGATGACGCGGCGGTCGGCGCCGAGCAGCGTGCTGTAGCGGGGGCCGTTGACATTGACCACCGGCGGGTCCTCGCCCAGGGTCTTCCAGACCACGCCCCCCCAGCCGGCCTCGAAGGCGCGAACGACGTTGATCTCCTTGTCGGTCGGCGGCGCGCTGGCCAGCCAGAAGGGGTTGGGGCTTTGGATGCCGAGGAAGTTCGTGCGCAGGTCGGCCATCGCCTTATCCCTTCAGAAATGCGTCGATGGCGAGGGCGGACTGCTTGCCATGCTCCACCGCCTCGACGGTGAGGTCGCGGCCGCCGTGGCGGCAGTCGCCACCGGCCCAGACCTTGTCCAGACTGGTCTTGCCCTGGGCGTCGGTGACGATGCGGCCGCCCTTCAGCTCCAGCGAGGCGATCGGTTCGGTGATCAAGCTCTGGCCAATGGCGCGCAGCACCATGTCGGCCGCCAGCTCGAAGCTGTCGCCGGTCTCGACCAGCTTGCCACCTTCCAGCGTGGTGTTCGCGAAGCGCATGCCGGTCACCGCGCCGCCCTCGCTGAGCACCGCCTTCGGCGCCGCCCAGTGGCGGATCGTCACGCCGTTCTTCTGCGCCCACTGCTGCTCGTAGGGCGAGGCCGACATCGCCTCGGCACCGCGGCGGTAGACCATGGTCACCTCGTCAGCACCGAGCAGCTTGCACTGCACCGAGGCATCGACCGCGGTCATGCCGCCGCCGATGACGACGACGCGGCGGCCCACCGGCACCGCCTCCGGGGACGACTGCCTCAGCTCGGCGATGAAGTCCACCGCGTCGCGCAGGCCGCTCAAGGCCGGCTCGTTCAGGCCCAGCGCGTTGACGCCGCCAAGGCCCATGCCGAGGAAGACCGCGTCGTAGTCCTTGCGCAACCCATCCAGCGTGAAGTCGCGACCCAGCTGCTGCTCGCAGCGGATCTCGATGCCGCCGATGGACAGTAGCCAGGCGATCTCCTGCTGCGCAAAGTCGTGCGGGGTCTTGTAGGTCGCCAGCCCGTATTCGTTCAGGCCGCCGGCCTTGGCGCGGGCCTCGAAGACCACCACCTCATGGCCGCGACGCGCCAGCCCATGCGCGGCGGCCAGGCCGGCAGGGCCGGAGCCGACGACGGCGACGCGCTTGCCCGTGGTCGGCGCCCGCGTGAACAAGGGCGCGCCCGGCTTGGCGAACAAGGCATCGGTCGCATGGCGCTGCAGCGCACCGATCTCCACCGGCTTGTCCTCATTCGTGTTGCGCACGCAGGCCTGCTCGCAAAGCACCTCGGTCGGGCAGACCCGGGCGCACATGCCGCCCAGCGGGTTGGCCTCCAGGATGGCCTGCGCGGCGCCGCGCAGGTTGTCCTGCGCGATGCGCTGGATGAAGCTGGGGATGTCGATGCCGGTCGGGCAGGCGGTCTGGCAGGGCGCATCGAAGCAGTAGTAGCAGCGCTCAGCCTCGATCAAGGCCTGGGTGCGGTTCAGCGGCGGGTGCGCGTCGCCGAAGTTCTGCGCGTACTGCTCGGGGCTCAGTCGTCCGGCCTTCAGGCCGCAGCTCATGTCCATGTTCAGGCCTTCATCACTTTCTGGATCGCACGGCGCAGGCCGTCGCCCATCGCGTGCAACTCGCCCACCGTGGAAATGAAGGGCGGGCCGAGCGCAATCGTGTCGGCCGTGAAGCGCACCTGCAAGCCTTCGTCGAGCGCGGCCTCCCAGACCTGCATCGCGCGCACGCCGGGCTTGCCGGCGACCGGCTCCAGGTCGATGCCGGCGGCAAGACCGCTGTTGCGGATGTCGATCACGCCGGCCTCGCCCTTGAGTCCGTGCACGACATCCTCGAACACCGGCTCCAGCTCGCGGGCACGCTGCGTGAGCCCGCCTTCGTTCAGTAGGTCCAGCGCGGCATGACCGGCGGCCGCCGCCAGCGGGTGGCCGGAATAGGTGTAGCCATGCAGCAGCTCGACCGCATGGGCCGGCGCATCCGCGCCCATGAAGGCCTGGTAGATCTCCTCGCGGATCAGCACGCCGCCCATGGGCACGATGCCGTTCGTGATGCCCTTGGCAAAGGTGATCAGGTCGGGCGTCACGCCATAACGCTGCGCGCCGAAGTTCTCGCCCACACGGCCGAAGCCGCAGATGACTTCGTCAAAGATCAAGAGGATGCCGTGCTGGGTGCAGATGTCGCGCAGCTTCTGCAGATAGCCGACGGGCGGCACCAGCACGCCGGTCGAGCCGGCCATGGGCTCGACGATGACCGCGGCAATCGTCGACGCGTCGTGCAGCGCGACGAGGCGCGTCAGTTCATCCGCCAGGTGCGCACCCCAGGCCGGCTGGCCCTTGCTGAAAGCATTGTGGGTCGGGCTGTGCGTGTGCGGCAGGTGGTCCACGCCGGGCAGCATGATGGGCCCGAACATCTTGCGATTGGCGACCATGCCGCCGACCGACATGCCGCCAAAGCCCACGCCGTGGTAGCCGCGCTCGCGGCCGATGAAGCGGGTGCGCGCGCCCTGCCCGCGCAGGCGCTGGTAGCCGTAGGCGATCTTCATCGCGGTGTCGACCGACTCCGAACCCGAGTTCGTGAAGAACACGCGGCTCAGGCCCTCGGGCGCCATGTCGGCGACGCGCTCGGCCAGCGACAGGGTCACCGGGTTGCTGAACTGGAAGGCCGTCGAGTAGTCGAGCGTCTTGGCCTGGTGCGTGATCGCCTCGACGATCTTCGGATGCGCATGCCCGGCCGGGCAGCACCAGAGTCCGCTCAGGCAGTCGAAGAGCCGGCGGCCGTCGGCAAGGGTGTAATACGCGCCTTCCGCAGCCACATGCAGCTTGTGGTGCTCGCGGAAGTAGCGGTTCGAGGTGAAGGGCAGCCAGCTGTGTTCCAGACCGGCTTCGGCACTCGCACGAATATCCATCCCAGGCTCCTGTCGGTGCGGGTTCGCACCGTGCACAATCTTTACTGGATAGTAAAAAATTAGCGCCCGTGAATACCCGTGATGCACAACACCTCGATCCCGAGCCGGCGCACCCGGCACGGGCACCGCGCACCGCGCGGGTGCACAAGACCGCACAGATCCTGAGCGCGGCCGAGGCCGCCTTCGCGCGCTTCGGCTTCGAGGGCGTGGCCCTGGACGACATCGCGTCCAGCCTGGAGCTCAGCCGGCAGAACCTGCTGTACTACTACCCGAGCAAGGAGCTGCTGTACGACGCGGTGCTCGACAACGTGCTCGAGGACTGGCTGCACAAGATGAGCGGCATCGCCAGCGCGCCCGATCCCGAGACCGCGGTGCGCGACTACGTGAAGCTCAAGCTGCGCTACTCGCGCGAGCGGCCCAGCGGCTCGGCGGTGTTCACGCACGAGGTGATGACCGGTGCGCGACGCTACGCGCGCCGATTGCGCGAGCTGGTGCTGCCGGCCCTGCAGGCCGATGTCGCTGCCTTCGAGCGCTGGGCCGAGCAGGGCCTGATCAAGCGCGTGGACTTCACCCACCTGATGTTCCTGATCTGGTCCAGCACCCAGGGCTATGCGGATCTCGGCACACAGTACGCGTTGCTGCTGGGCAAGCCGGCCTTGCAGCAGGCCGACTACGAGCGTGCCGAGCAGCTGATCACGCAGTTGATCCTGGCTGGACTCAAGCCCGACTGAGGCCCAAGCAACGACGAGTGCGGCGCTGAGATGTCCTGCCCTCCGTGATTTGAAGCGATGCGGGAGAGCCCGCCGGGATGTCGCCCCGGCAGGCGAGTTCCTTTCTTTGCTGCGCCAAAGAAAGGAACCAAAGAAAGGCGCTCAATGCCTCCGGCGGCCTAGGGCCGGCCGGAGAGGCGATGCAGCGCTCATCCTTCGACCAGCCCGTATGGATCGGTGCGAAGACCGGGAGAGCTAAGCGGGCCGGGGTACCGGCCCGACTGGCCACTGAGCACGGACGCGGCCTCTCTGCGACGAACAGGTTGCAGCCTTGTCTCGCAGCTTGACCCTAATGGTTTGCAGTGCCGAGTCCGGCCGGTATTCCCGGCCGGCGATTAGCTCCTGAGACTCGGCGTTCAACGATACGGGCTCTCCATCCCCTGTGAGCAACCGCGGCCTGTCCCGACGCCCCTAGGGCGAGGGACGCATTGAGCGCCTTTCTTTGCCTCCTTTCTTTGGCGCAGCAAAGAAAGGAGGTCCCCTGCCGGGGGGACATCCCGGCGGGCTCTCTCCTATCGCTCCGGACTCAACGAGGGAGTGTGAACACCGACGCGCTAAGGCAGCTGCACCTGCACCAGATACCGGTTGCGGCCAGCCGCCTTGGCCTCGTAGAGCAAGGCATCGACGCGGGCCAGCAGCGCTGCCGGCTCGGTCGCGGTGCCGGTCTCGAACACCACGCAGCCGCAGCTGATCGTCAGCCGGCCCAGCGGCGACGCGCCATGCACCAGCCCGAGGGCTTCGATGGCAAGTTCCAGGCGCTGCAGCACCGGCTCCGGCTTGTCCATGCCTGGGAACACGACCACGAACTCCTCGCCGCCGTAGCGCGCAACCAGATCGGTGCGGCGGGCAATCGACTGCAGCGCGGCGGCCACGCCGCGCAGCGCCTCGTCGCCGGCCGGATGCCCGTAGCGATCGTTGTAGGTCTTGAAGTAGTCGACGTCGATCATCGCCACCGTCAGCACCTGCTCTTGCACCCGGGCCTGCGTGCAAAGGCGCGCCAGCTCGGCATCGAAGAAGCGCCGGTTGGCCAGGCCGGTCAGCGCGTCCTCCTGGCTTTGCCGGGTCAGCAGGGCCTTCTCCTGCTGCAGCGTGCGGTTGCTCTCCAGCAGCGCCAACTCGCCGCGGCGCAGATCGGTGATGTCCATCACGAAGCCGATCGCTCGCACCGGCACGCCATCGGCCTCCGGCAGCACGCAGGCGGCCGAGCGAACCCAGCGCACCGCGCCGTCGGGATGCAGCACGCGGAACTCGGTCTTGTAATGCCCTTGGGTGCTCAGCGCCTCGGCGGCGGCGGCATCGACCTCGGTGGCCCGCGCGACGTCGTCCGGATGGATCAACGGTCGGAACTCGGCAATCGAGCGGACCGGTTGCGCCGGGTCGCGGGCCATGATGCGGTACCAAGCTTCGTCGCAGTTCAGCACATCGCTCCGGATGTCGTAGTCCCAGACGCCCAGGCCGCTGACGCTGGCTGCCATGGCCAGTCGCTGCTGGCTGCGCAGCAGCGATTCCTGCGCCTCGCGCTCCGCCGTCACCTCGCGGGACACGCAGAGGATGGCGTCCGGCCCACCGCCCAGGCCCCGCATCGGCGTCAGCAGGTTGTCCCAGTACTGCGGCGCCTGGCCGGGCAGCAGGCTGCGGCCGGGAAAGCGCGCCGGCTGGCCGGTGCGCGCCTGCGCCAGGGCCGCCTCGCCCGCCGCACGCACATCGGGCGGCAGCAGCTCCAGCCAGACCATGCCGAAGGACGCGCCGGCCGGAATGCCCAGCGCGGCGCAGCCGGCACGGTTGGCATGGATCAGACGGCCCTCGGCAGAGAGCAGCTTGATGCAGTCCGGGCCGACGTCGAGCATCTCGGTCTGCATGCGTGCCCGCACGTGCAGTTCCTGCTCGCGCAGCTTGAGCGCATGGATATCGGTGGCAATGCAGATCCAGCCCGCCGTCTTGCCGCCCTCGGCGCCGGCCGGCTGCAAGCTCAGCTGGTGCCAGCGCGGCTGCTGCCGCGCATCCAGCAGGCGGCACTCGACGCTGAAGCAGGCCGGGTTCGCCGCGGCAGCCCGCAGGCGCGAGCCGGCCTCTTCGCGGTCCCCGACCTCGATCCGCGACAACCAGCCCGCGCCGGCCGGCACCCGGTCGATGCCGGCGAACTCGCGCCAGGCCGCATTCAGATGCTGCAGGGCGCCATTGGCGTCCAGGCAAGCGGCCGGCTGCTGCAGCAGGTCCAGCAGGGCCGCTGCTTCGGGAAGCCATCGAATCTCGTTATCCATCCGCGATACCTGACTGCGCGCGGCCGGGCTTCAGGGCAAGCACCGGCGATCCGCAGCCATATTGCCCCAAGCGCCGGCCAGCCGACCCAGCACTCAGGGGATGGGGTTGCGGCCAGGCAACTGCGGGGAAGCCCGGCTTCCCCGACAGGCCTCAGAGCGAGCGCAGGAAGGCCAGCAGGGCGTCGCGGTCCGCCTTGCCCAGCTGCGTGAAGCGCTGCCGCGACGCCTCGGCCTCGCCGCCATGCCAGAGGATGGCCTCGGTGAGATTGCGCGCGCGGCCATCGTGCAGGTAGCCGATCTGGCTGCCGCCGGCCACGCCTTGCGCCATCACCTTCTCCGTGTAGCCGATGCCCCAGAGCGGCGCGGTGCGCCACAGGCGGCCGCTGGCCTGGCCCTCGGCATAGTCGTCGGCCAGGCCCTCGCCCATGTCGTGCAGCAGCAGGTTCGTATAGGGCCTGATGGTCTGGCCGCGCAGCTCGGCGAAGCGATGGCCGTCGCCGGTGCGCAGCTCGGCCGCATGGCAGGCCGCGCAGCGCAGCGCCTCGAACTGCCGCGCGCCGGCCGCCACCTGCTGCGGGTCCACGCGGTGCTCGTCCAGCGGCGCCACGCCCTGCGGAAAGCCGCTGGCCAGGCTGCGCTGCGCCGGCACCGCGAGCAGCGCCAGGTACTGCGCGATCGCGTCCAGCTCCGCCTCGCTGACACCACGCTCGGCAGTCGCGCTCTTGCAGGCCGCCGGGCCATGGTGGCAGGCGCGCGCCGGGTAGAGCGGCGAGCTCACCGCCATGTCCTGCAGTAGCGCGGCCGCGGTCTGGTGGCGCAGCGTGGCCTTGCCGGCCTTCCAGCCAAAGCGGCCCAGGCGCACCTCGCCGGTCTCCGGGTCGAAGACCCGGTTCGGCTGGCCGCGCACACCGTCGGCATCCGGCGTGCTGCGCGCCAGCGCAAGGATCTGCGCCTCCGGCACCGCCTCCAGCAGGCCGACGCCGATCAGCGGCTGCGCGGCACGCAGCGAATGCGCGGCCGGCTGCGGCCCGTCGAAGCCCAGGCGCGGCCGGCGCAGCTCCACCACGGTGCCGTCGGCCAGCTTCACGCCATGCGTGTCGAAGCCGGTCAGGCGCACCGTGTTGCCCCAGTCCTGCACCTCGCCGCCGGTCGAGCGCGCGTTCATCTGCACCGCCTGGCCGTAGCGCGGATGCGGCAGCTGGCGGCCCTTGGCATCCAGGCTGGCCGCGCGCAGGCTCATGCGGTCCAGGCGCTGGTTGAGGGTCGCCGGTGCCGGGCTGCGGCCGTTGTTCACATGGCAGGCCACGCAGGCCGACTGGTTGAAGCGCTGGCCCTGCAGGCCGACCGCGGGCGCATAGGCATCGTTGCCGGCCTCGCTGTGCTGGCCGTTGCCGAAGTCGGTATGGATCAGCCGCCGCCCTTCCAGGAAACGCTGCAGGTTCTGCATGCCGGTGTGGTTGTGCGGTTGCATGAACATCTCGCGGCCGTTGTCCGAGTAGTTGTAGGACACCGAGCCGGCGCCGCCCGACAGGGTCACCGCCGGCAGCGGCACCGAGTTCAGCCGCGGCTGCACGCCGTACCAGGGCGCCAGGCCGCTGCCGACCACATAGACCCACTCGCCCGAGTAGTAGCGCACGCCGCCGCTGTCGCCGATCGCATCCAGCGCCGCGCGGGTCGTGAACATCGACGGCGCAACCTCGATGCCATCGCCGCGCCGCAGCGCGCGCGCCGCCACCGTGCGACCGTTCGGAAAGCCGTCGGCGCCCAGCTCCGCATGACCCGGGTACTGGCGGATGCGCAGCGTGCAGGCGCCATTGATGCCGTTCGCGCTGACCAGCAGGCCGTTGGCCGGATAGGGCTGCGGCGCGCAGATCTGCACCTGCGGATCGACCAGCTCGCCGGGGTTCATCCAGCCATAGCCGGTCACGCCGGGGCGGTCGAAGGCGCGGAAGAAGGCCACGCCGCCGGGCAGGAAGTCGACCTGCGGATACTGGTTGACGATCAGCGTCGGATGCGTCACGCCGGGCACCCGGCTGTCGTCGATGATCTCGAAGCCCCAGCTGCGGTTCCTGAAGTACTGCGGCACGAAGTTCAGGTAGGCGCCCGGCCCCTTGTCGACCGGCAGGCCGGTAAGCGGGTCCACGGTCTCGTTCGGCCCGTAGCCGATCTCGTTCCAGTCCTCGCCGCGCTCGCGGCCATGGCGACCCATCGCGCGGGCGCCGAAGCGCGTGACCAGGCGGCCGTCGGGCAGGCTGAACTGCAGGACCTCCTGCAGCTCGCGGGCCGGCAGCGGCTGCACGGCGGCACTGCCCTCTGGCACCGGCAGCGGCGAGCCGGCAAGCTCCACCTGCGTGTTGTCGCTGCCCGGCGTGCGGAACTCGACCTCGAACAGCGAATAGCCGTACTGCGTGGCCCGCGCCACGCCCTGCAGGCGCAGGTAGCGGGCCTGCACGCCCAGGTTCAGGAAACTCTCCACGCCGCCGCGGCCCTGCAGCACATGGCGCAGCGGCGTCCAGTTCTGGCCGTCGTCGGAGGCCTGCAGGGTGTAGGCCTTGCCATGGGCCGCCTCCCAGAACAGCTTCATCGAGCCGATCGCCGTCGGACGGCCGAAGTCAAACTGAATCCAGGCGCCGTCCTCGAAGGCGCTGGCCCAGCGCGTGCTCATCGAGCCGTCGATCGCCATCGCCGCCGACAGCCCGGCGTTCTCGGTGCGCGACGAGCTGGCGGCCACCGGCTGCAGGCGCTGGCTGGGTTGGCCGGCATCGCCTCCGGGCACCGAGGGCGGCTGGGCAGGCGGTTGCAGCGGCGGGCTGATCGGCGCCAGCGGCGCGCCGGCGGCCGGCTGGTTCGTCGGCCCCTCGGCGCCGCCTCCGCCGCCGCCGCAGCCACCCAGCAGCAAGAGCAGGCTCAGGCTCAGATTGAGTTTCAGCATCGGCCCGGACGGGGCACGCAGGCGGCGGGCCATGAAGGCTCCTTGTTCAGCGATCGGGACATCGGGCGATCCGGGCGCTGCACAGCCGCCGGGCCTGGGAGCGGCTTTATCGCCTCCGGGCCCGGGCGCTTTCGTGAGCTTGCGTTAACCGCGCGGCACTCTTTGCAACAGAGTATGAAAACGCTTTCCGGAGCGCCACCCCTGCGGCTCAACGCGGCGCGATGCGCTCCAGCACCTGCAGGCCGGGAATCGGCACATGCTGGCGCATCAGACGAGCCAGGCTGCCGTCGCGCTGCAGCGATTGCAGCGCTTCGAGGATGCGCCGTCGGTCGGCCTCGCTGATCGTGCTGCGCGACAGCGCCAGCGCCGAGTCCAGGCCGCGTGAATCCGGGAACCAGTCAACCAGTTGCAGCTCGCCGGCCGGCAGCTCGCGCATCGGCCCGGCGACCACCCAGGGATAGGTCACCAGCAGGCCCAGGCGGCGGGCGAAGAACACGCGCGCGGCGACCTCGATATCGCCCGCATCGGCCACCCGCCCCTGCGCGCGCAGGCGCTGCAGCAGCGCGTCGTAGCCGGGCCCGTAGCTCGCATCGCGCACCGCGACCGCCAGCAGCTCGGGGCGGGCAAGCAGATCGGCCGGGGTCTTCACGCCCTGCGCGGTCCAGGTCACGGCGACCGGATTCACGCGCACCAGCGGCAGCATCTCCACCCAGCCCTGGCGCTCCGGCGTGGCCAGCACCCAGTTCGTGATGTCCAGGCTGCCGTTGCGCAAGCGCGCCCAGATGCGCGGCTGCGACTCCAGTTCGAACACGAAGCGGCAGCCGCTGCGCTCGGCGAGCAGCGCGAAGAAGTCCTTGTCCAGGCCACGGAACTCGGTGCTGCTGCCCGGCACGCGCTCGTAGACCAGCGGGTAGAGCTTGGCGCCGACCCGGAAGGGTCCGCAGGGTGCGGCCTCCGCGGCCATCGCAGGGCCCCAACCCAGCAGCAGGGCGAGCACCAGGAGCAGCAGGCGGGAGGATCGGCAGGGCATCCGGATCGGGGCGCGAAAGGACTGAGCCGAGTATCCGGGGCCGGCCGCAGCCGCGCCTCAGGCCATTCCCAGGGCTGCGGCCAGGGCTCAGCTCAGGGCCTGCAGCGCCGCGCGCTCGAAGCGCCCGGTGCGCTCGTCGTGGTCCCAGCGCTCCAGCGCAAAACGCTCGGGCGCGGCGGCGTCGCAGACGACCAGGTTCACCGAGTTGCCCGCCTCCGGCCGCAGCCGGCGGCTGATCGCGGTGCCCGCCTGCAGCGCCCACAGCGGCCGCAGCCCGGGCGACAGCCGCAGCGCATAGGGCAGATGGATGTGCCCGCCCAGCACCGCGTCCACGCCGACCTCGGCCCAGCGGCGGCGGGCCGCCTCGGCGCCGTGCAGCAGGTTGTGGCGCTCGCCCGGTGCGGACACCGCAATCGGCTGATGCACCAGCACCAGGCGACGCTGCGCGGCCGGCGCGCGGGCCACGCGCTGCGCCACGCGCTCGATCTGCGCCGCGCTCAGCGCGCCGTCCACATGGCGCCAGCGCCGCGTGGTGTTCAGGCCCAGCACCAGCACGTCCGCGTTCTCGAACACCGGCTCCAGTTCGGGCCCGAAGGCGCAGCGGAAGCCGGCGTAAGGCCGCAGCAGCCGCGCCGGCAGGTTGAAGAGCGGGATGTCGTGGTTGCCCGGCACCGCCAGCACCGGCCGGTCCAGGCGCTGCACAAAGGCCTGCGCCGCCGCGAACTGCGCGCGCGTGGCCCGCTGCGTGATGTCGCCGGTGAGCAGCAGCAGATCCGGCTGCAGCGCCTGCACGAGGCGCTCCAGCGCCGCCAGCACGGCCGGGCGCTCGGTGCCGAAATGCGGGTCGGAGATCTGCAGCAGGCGGGTCGTCATGCGCCGCCCTGCCCCTCCGGCCCGGACGCCGGGGCCTCCGGCCGGATCAGCCACAGCGGCTCGGGCGACACCGTAAAGCGCAGCGGCAGGCGCATGCGCATCACCTCGCCGTCGGTCGCCACCTTGAGCCGGCGCGGACCAAAGGCAGTGCGGCGGTCCACGGTCAGCTCGGTGCAGGCCAGCTGCACCAGGGACTCGGCCTCGCCCAGCCGGCCCAACGCGCCCTGCAACAGCAGGCCCAGCATGGTCCAGCGGCTCACCGGCTTAAGCATCAGCGCGCCCAGCGCGCCGGCCCCCACCGCCGGGGCCAGCGGCAGACCCAGCTGCTCCATCTGCAGCGCGTTGTTGCCGACGAAGAGCGTGGGCGTGCGCACATCGCGCAGCTCGCCGACGGCTTGCACGCGCAGGCGCAGGCTGCGCCCGCCTCGCAGCAGGCTCCAGAGCCCGGCGCCCAGGGCCACCAGTCGACTGCGGCCCAGCTGCGCCTTCCAGCCTTCGCGGTCCTCCAGCAGCCGCGGGTAGAGACCCAGGCTGGCGTTGACAAGAAACACCCGCTCGTTGACGCGCCCGAGCTGCACCGGCTGCGCGCGGCCGCTGAGCAGCAGCTGCAGGGCCTCGGCGGTGTCGCTGGGAATGCCATGCGCACGGCCGAAGTAATTGAAGGTGCCTTGCGGCAGCACGCCAAAGGCGCAGCCGCTGCCCAGCACCGCCTGCGCCACCGCGTTCAGCGTGCCGTCGCCACCGGCGGCCACCACCACGCCATCGGCCTGCCGTGCACGACGCACCGCCTCGCCGGCCAGCGCCGTGGGCGGGCGGCCGGGGCCGACCACGAACAGCTCCACCGAACGCCCGGCGGCCGCGCAGGCCTCGCGGATGAGCGCCTGCGCCTGCTCGGGATCGCCCCCGCCCGAGCCGGGATTGAAGACGATGAAGAGCGGACCGGCGGCAGTAGGCGCAGACGGCGCGGGGTGGGATGACTGGCTGGCGCTCGCCATGGCGGCGGATGAATGCGGTTGGGTCGGCGCCCAGTATCAGTCGGGGCGCCGGCATCGCTGATGCGGCAGAGCGGCCCGCTAGCATTCTCAAAAACCGTGCCTCGGAGCCCTGCTTGACCCATCAAAACGACACCAGCAACCGCCCTTCGGTCGCGATCTACTGGGACTTCGAGAACCTGCACGCCGGCCTGCTGGAGAGCAAGCACGGCGAAGGCGCCTATGCCAACCCCGACATCCGCTTCAAGCCGCAGGAGCCGCTGGTCGATGTGCAGGCCCTGGTCGAGCTGGCGGAAAGCTTCGGCCCCATCGCCATCAACCGGGCCTTTGGCAACTGGCAGTACTTCAGCCGCTACCGCGACGCCTTGCTGCAGAACGCCGTCGAACTGATCCAGCTGTTCCCACCCGGTGCGGCGACGAAGAACGGCGCCGACATCCGGCTCTGCCTGGATGCCGCCGAAGACATCGCCCGCTTCGCGCACATAGCCACCGTGATCGTCATCGGTGGAGACAGCGACTTCATGCCGCTGGCCCAGAAGATCAAGGCCGCCGGGCGCCGGCTGATCGGCATCGGCACCCGGCCGAACACCAATCGGCACTGGGCCAAGAGTTGCCATGAGTTTCGGTATTACGAGGTCGTGGTGCGGGCAGCGGCCGATGACCAATCGCCGCGGTCTGAGCTATGAAACCTAGGAACAGGGCTAAGCGAAGCAGCGTTTGACCTCAGACTCCAGGCCCCCCGCCAGGACAGAGCCACCCATGACGACACCGCCTCTGCGAGGGTTCTGCGAGACCTGTCCGATGCGGCCTATAGCATCCCCGGCCTTTCCGGACAGTAGGCAGCGCAAGACTGCTGCCGGCGCACCTATGTGCCGGCTCCTTCGCGACAAGGGACTGCAATGATCATTGGCATTGATTTGGGAACCACCAATAGTCTGGCGGCCATCTGGCGCGATGGCCGAGCCGAATTGATTCCCAATGCGCTGGGGAAGGCACTCACTCCTTCTTGCGTCAGCATCGACAGCGACGGCTCAGTGCTTGTCGGCGAAGCGGCGCGTGAACGCCTGCAGTCCCACCCGGAGCGAAGCGCTGCGCTCTTCAAGCGCTATATGGGCAGCGACAGGCTGCTCTCGCTTGCATCGCGTCGCTTCCGGCCCGAGGAGCTCTCCGCCCTGGTTCTCCGCTCGTTGAAGGCCGATGCAGAAGCTGCCCTGGGGGAGCCAGTTACGGGGGCTATCGTGACGGTCCCAGCCTACTTCTCGGACGCGCAACGTAAAGCGACGCGAGCCGCCGGGGAGTTGGCCGGATTAAGGGTCGAGCGCCTGCTCAACGAGCCGACTGCCGCGGCCCTGGCTCATGGTCTCCACCTGGGTGGCAAGGAAACACGCTTCCTGGTCTTTGACCTCGGCGGCGGAACTTTCGATGTCTCGGTTCTCGACCTCTTCGAGGGGGTGATGGAGGTTCGAGCATCGGCAGGAGACAACGCGCTGGGTGGCGAAGATTTCCTGAATCGCCTTAGCGAGCTCTGCATTGAGCGCATGCAAGTCTCCGAGGCGCAGCGGCGCAACCCGAGGTTCAATCAGCTTCTTGCAGCACGGGTCGAAGAGGCCAAACGCGCGCTAAGCCAGCATCAACAGGCTCGGATTCAGCTGCCAGTCGATGGCGTCGAGCGCACGATCGAGGTCACCGAATCCGATCTCGAGCAGGCCTGCACTGTCCTGCTGCAGCGTCTTCGAGCTCCGGTCGAACGCGCGCTGCGAGATACCGGCTTGAGTACCAAACAACTCGACGCCATCGTGTTGGCCGGTGGCGCCACCCGCATGCCCATGGTGCGCCGCCTGGTCACCACAATGTTCGGCCGCTTTCCCAATATCGAGCACAACCCCGATGAAGTGGTTGCGCTAGGTGCCGCAGTACAGGCGGGCCTAGTCGCGCGGGACGCCGCCTTGAACGAAATCGTCATGACCGACGTCGCCCCGTACTCGATGGGGGTCGAGGTCTGCATGTCGCTTGACGCACGCACCCAATCGGCAGGCCACTTCGATCCGGTCATCGAGCGGAACACGGCAGTGCCCGCCAGTCGAGTCAAGACCTATCTGCCTGTCGTCGACAACCAGACGCACCTGGAATTGCGCATCTACCAAGGCGAGGCCCGCCTGGTTCGCGACAACATTCTGCTGGGCGTGCTGAAGGTTCGATTGCCGGGTGGCAACGCTGCCGACGGCGCTGTCGACGTTCGCTTTAGCTACGACGTCAACGGACTCTTGCAGATCGAAGCGCAGGTGCTTGAGACCGGCCAGTCCCACAGCTTGCTCATCGAAAACAATCCTGGCTTGCTCAGCGCCGACGAGATTGCCCAGCGTCTGCGCGCCCTCGATGAGCTAAAGATCCATCCCCGCGACAAACTGGAGAACCGCACTCTACTGGCGCGGGGGGAACGCCTCTACACGATGTGTCGGGAGCGCATGCGCGAATGGATCGGCCAACAGACAACGCTGTTCGAGCAGGCGCTTGCCACACAGGATCCGCGTGCGGTGGCGGACGCGCGACGCATCTATGCAAAGGCGCTCGACGAGATTGAGCGTCGCAATCCTTTCGACGGCGCGCCGCAGGCGGAGTAAGCCATGTCGCCATCCGCTGCACTCCGCCTGCTCGGCCTTGAGCCATACGCCGATGAACGCTCAATACGGAGGGCTTACGCACGGCGCCTAAAACGAATCGATCTGGGCCACGATCCGGACGCATTCCAGGAACTGCGTCTCGCCTACGAAGTAGCCTTGCGCTACGAAACACAGGCACGGGATGAAGGAGATAGCAGCACCGACGGATTCAAGTCGAGCGACCTGACCGTCACGTCACCGGCCACCGATTCAGCCCCAGAACCTGGAGAGACCGGCGCGCCATTGGCTGAGCACATCGAGCTTGTCGAATCCTTAAGACTGCGGCTTGCCAACGGCGTATCAGGCGAATCGCAGGCCCTCATATTGCTTGACGAAGCGCTTGCCGATCCACGCTTGGCTCATCTTGATTCGCAGCTCTGCTTCGAGCGCCTGCTGGCAGAGTTCCTATGCCAGGGATGGCAACCGGGAAATGAGTTGCTGTTCCAAGCTGCCTGCCACCGGTTTGAGTGGCAGAGCGACAAGCGCGGCTTGCGGCGGCTTGCCCCTGCAGGCGATTTGATCGACCTGGCGATCACGCAAGGCTTGAGTTTCTTCGACCAACCCGCAACGACCGCCCAGCGGCAAGCGAAGCTGATAGAGCGCCTGCGCCGTCCCGAAACGCCGACAAAACAATGGCTGCGGGAAGAACTCATGGTGCTGGAGCTCATGATGGAGCGTTATGGATTCTGGCTGCAGTTGATTGCGCCGGCTGAGCGCGTTCAAGCATGGCGCAAGATCTATGAAACCGAGATGGGAGGACCACCTCGCGCCGCGGTCCGCAACGACGCGGTACCCGAGGGAAGGGCGAGCTCCATATTTCAGATCCTTGGAGGCCTGCTGCTATGCGTCTGGTGGCTCAGCCACTGTGGAGGCGCGCTAGACCCAAGCACTCAACGCAGCGGGCTGGCGCCAGCGCAGGCATCGCCCCTCCTGGTCTAGGTGTTGAGTCGCAGCGCTTGCCGATGTGCGGCTGGTGACGCATCGCTGCGAGTCGGCAGCGCTAGCTGCCCTGAGCGTCCTGGCCTTCAGGTATTGCCTTGAATCTCAAGACCTGACCGCGGCATCCCCCTCGATGTCACGCAGCAGGCTCAGCACCTTGGTGGTGATGATGTCCACCGCCGGGCCGTTGGCGCCGTGCGGCAGGATCACGTCGGCGTTGCGCTTGGTCGGCTCGATGAACTGCTTGTGCATCGGCCGCACGGTTTCCAGGTACTGGTTGACCACGCTCTCCGTGCTGCGGCCACGCTCCGAGATGTCGCGCTGCAGGCGGCGGATGAAGCGCACGTCCGAGGCCGTGTCCACGTAGATCTTCAGCGACATCATGTTGCGCAGCTTGGTGTCGTAGAGCGCGAACAGGCCTTCCACCACGATCACCGGCGCCGGTTTCACGGTGATGGTTTCGTGGGAACGGTTGTCAGCCGCGAAGTCGTAGACCGGCATCTCGATCGCCTCGCCCTTGCGCAGCGCGGCCAGATGCTGCGCCATCAGCGGCCAATCGAAGGCATCCGGGTGGTCGTAGTTCTGCTTGCGCCGGTCTTCCGGCGGCATGTGCGACTGGTCGCGGTAGTAGTCGTCCTGCATCACCACCGCCACCCGCTCCGAGCCGATCGCCGCCAGCACCTGGCGCGTCACCGTGGACTTGCCGCTGCCGCTGCCCCCGGCGACACCGATGACGAAGGGTTTGTTATTGGTTTTGGGCATGGGAGCAGGGGCAGAGGCGGGAAAGTGGGGCATTTTCGCAAGCCACCGGGCGCACCCGACCCGCAACTCCAGAACGCTCCCTCTCGGAGCACGCCCCGCTCGCGCCCGGAGCGAAGCGATGCGCAATCCATCCGAAGTTGACAACTATTGATAGGTCACGCCATCATCCCGGCCATGAGCACGAACACCATGAGCTTTGCCCTGCCCGAGGCCCTGCGCAGCTATGTGGACCAGCGCGTGCGCTCCGGCCAGTACGGCAACACCAGCGAGTACCTGCGCGAGCTGATCCGCCGCGACCAGGAAGAACAGGCCAAGAAGCGGCTACGCGAGCTGATCGTCGAAGGCCTGGACTCGGGGCCCAGCCGTGCACTCACACCGCAGCGCGTCGCCCAGCTGAAGAAGCAGGCCTTGGGCAAGCAGCGCTGATGGCGAAGGAGCTCCGCCTGCGTCCGCAGGCCGAGGCCGATCTGGTCGAGGCTGTGCAGTACTACGCGCAGCAAGGGGGCGCGGCGCTGGCCGAGCGCCTGTTCGATGCGGCGCTGGCAGCGCTGCAAGCCATTGAGCGCATGCCGACCATGGGTTCGCCCCGTCTGGGCCAGCTGTGCGAGATCCCCGGTCTACGGAGTTGGCGGCTTGCCGATTTCCCCCTGCAGTGGCTCTACTTCGAAGCCAGCGATCACCTGGATGTGGCCCGCCTGCTGGGCGAACGGCAGGACATCATCGCCATCCTGACTCCGAGCGACTGAGCGGAAGGTCGCCGGCGACAGGATAGAGGCCTTCGCCGCAGCCCCGACAATGCTGGCCCGCCAAATCTTGGCCTCCCCACTCTCCCAAAGAACTCGAAGCACGGCCATGGATCTGAAGCTGCCCATCCAAATCACCGACGAACTCAGCGACGACGAAGTGATCGCGCACGGCGAACTGGACCTCGCCTCCGGCGAAATCCGCCACGTTCGCTATGAGGACTACGACGTGGAAACCCAGGGCATCCCCGCCTCGCGCGAGGACTACGAGTTCAGCGTGGGCACCCTGCGCAGCGGCACCCGCGAAGTCGAATTCCGGATCGAGGCGGATGCCGTGAGCGGCCGCTACTCGATCACGGCCAGCGAACTGCTGGAGCTCAAGGGGCGGGCTGCGAAGTTGTTCACGCAGGCGCCGCGCTGAGGCGGGGCAGGTCCACTGCGTGAGAGCCCCTGGGTTCTTGCTGCCAGCGCCAGAGGCGCTGTCCTTCGGTAGGCACGAACAGCCCACCGGGCTGTTCGTGCCCGGCCTCAGTTGCTCGGCGGCGCAGAGGGGCGGGGCCAACAGCCCAACAGCCGAGAGCCGCTGGCGCGGCCCTCACACAAAGCCACGCACCGGCAAGTTCGTGCTGCGCTGCAACCAGTTGGCCGGCGAGTAGGTGCTGCTGGCATCGGTCACGTGCAGTGTGTACGCGTGGCGTGATTTCGCGGAACGGTTGGCGGCGCTGTAGTGCGGCAGCAGGCCGTGGAACACGACCAACGTGCCCGCTTCCACCTCCAGCGGCACGGCGCTGCGGCCATCGGGCCAGGGCGTGGTGTCCAGCTTTTCCATGCGGGCGCCAGTGCCCTGCTTCACGAAGCGCTCGCGCAGCGGCCCGCGGTGCCCGCCCGGCTCCACCCACAGGCAGCCGTTCTGCAGCGTGGCAGCTTCCAGCGCGAACCAGAAGGTGGTGACCGTGATCGGCGTGGTGTCGAAGAAGCTGGCGTCCTGGTGCCAGCCCACTTCGCCGCCGATGCCGGGCTGCTTGAAGATATACATCGACTGCCAGACCTGCGGCGCGGCCAGGCCCAGGTCCCCCGCCAGCTCGGCGAGCAGCGCGCCATGCGAGAAGCGCTCGAAGACCGGATCCAGGTCGTGCAGCGCGTGACCGATCTTGTTGATCGACAGCGCCTTGGCCTGCGTCAACTGGCCCTGAGCGTCGAAGGCCTCCTCCTCGAAGAAACAGCGGATGGTGTCGGCCGAGCCCATGAAGTAGTCGTCGATGTGCCGCGCCTGCTCCTGGGTCGTGAAGATGGTTTTGGTGTCGTTCGGCTCGAAGGCATCGACGATCGCTTCAGCCTGCTTGCGCAGCGCCGCGATCTCGGTGGCGGTCTTGAAGTTCGGCAGCACCAGGTAGCCGTCTTGCTGGTATTGCTGCTTCTGGGTGTCGGTCAACATGGGTTCGCCTTCTTGCATCGATGGGCGCGACGTTACCCAGCACGGCAGCGCTACTCCCTGCGGGTGAGCACCGACGCGAGCTCAAACGAACTCGCCCGTGCGGCTTGGATTCAAGTTCAAGACATGCCCCGCGGCCCCTCCTGCCCCCACGGCGCGCAACAGCGTTTGGCGCCGACGCTGCCACTGCGGGTCTTCTTGGAGAAAGAACCAAGTACAAGCGTGATCTGATTCGTTCGCCGTAGCAGGATCGATGCATGGCGCGCTACTAGCGACATTACGGAACTGCGCACAGATCGCACTTGCAACAGGTGCAATCAAAAAAAGGAGGGCAAATGACTTCATACATATATCTCGACAACTATCGCGGGTTCTCAAACGAGCTAATTCCCCTCAAGCTTGTCAATTGGCTTGTTGGAGAAAACAGCACCGGCAAGACCTCCTTCATGGAAATTCTTGACGAACTTAGCTATCCACCGTTCTGGATATTTGAGCCACGGATTGGAATTCACACAAACCACCCTCGCCACTTCCTCGATCTAGTCAGCGCCGCCGCCTCTACAAATCGGTACTTCACGATTGGCGCAGTGACTGTCAACGAGACAGAAGGGGACCCATGCTTTGGAATGCTGGTGACCTATGCGAATCTTGAGGGAAGGCCCACACCAAGCCGCATTAGCATCATAGAGAACAGATGCATTAAGACCATAGATGGCAGGCTTTGGATATCCGGAAAGAAGGAACCCCTCAAGGCTCGCAGTCGTGACCTAAGAAATCGCCTTGACGGCTTGAGCGACCAAGAGACAGCGAAACTTCTAGCCAATTGCCACAAGAGTTCCATCGGCTTCAAATCGTTTATAGCGCCAGAAGATAGGTCACATGGGCCAATGTTCGAGCGCTTCGCCGAGGTACTTTTCGAAGGGAAAGGCCTAGACGAGCGGAACATCCTTATACCCAGTGAACTCAGAAACAATTTCATCGATCTAGCGCCAATTAGAACCAAGCCGCGCAGAACTTACGATGCACCCCAAACAGAGTTCAGCCCAGAGGGCGATCATGTCCCCTACATGATTAGAAAGCGACTTGCGAGTAAAACAAAGGCAGAGAACTTTCGGCAATTCCTGGAATCCGTCGGCCAGCAAAGCGGCCTTTTTCAATCCATCCGAATCAAGGAATACGGCCGTGGCTCGAGAGATCCTTTCGAGCTGCAAGTGGTTCTTGGGCAGACACCTCTAGGCCTCGAGAGCGTTGGATACGGTGTGTCTCAATCTCTACCAGTTTTGGTAGAGATGTTCGTTCGTCCTTCCGGTGCGGTCTTCGCAATTCAGCAGCCCGAGGTCCACCTTCATCCCAAGGCTCAAGCAAGCTTTGGCGACATAGTTGCTGACTTGGCGAGACGGGACAACAAGGGGTTCTTCATAGAGACGCATAGTGACTTCGCCATTGATAGATTTCGCTTGAACATTAGACAGAATGGATCGATCGACGCACAACTGCTCTACTTTGAAAGAAGCGATCTTGGAAATTCCGCGACACAGATCTTGATAGATGATTCAGGCGGCCTGCCTGACGACCAGCCATCTGGCTATCGAGAGTTCTTTTTTAACGAAAGCCTTTCGCTACTGGGGTAAACATGTGCATCGTTATTGATCCACCGCTGTTTGTTCCGATGTTCAAAAGCTCAGACCCAGAACACGATGTTTACAACCCAGTCCTGGCTTGGGTTAAATCTGGAAGCGGGAAGTTCGTTCTCGGCGGCTCCACTTATCGGAAAGAGCTGTCAAAGATAAGCAGCATACTGCCCATACTAACGCAATTCGAAAAGCTCGGAAAAGTCGTAATTCTTAAAGATTCGTCAGTAGACGCCGAAGAGCTAGCAGCCAGGGTCATAGAGCCTTGCAAGGATTTTGACGATCCACACTTGGTGGCAATAGTTAGAAGCTCAGGCTGTAAATTGATATGCGTAAGAGACCCAAGATCACATCGATATCTTCGCGCATCCAAGTTTTACAACCACACCAAGTCCAGACCAAATCTATACACAAGACCAAAGAACAAAGACTTGCTCTGCAGCTCGAAAATGGCACCGTGCTGTAAATAGCTTGCTACCCGGCCGCTCGTCCATCGGGTCCTATGGGGCACTTCTCGAAACCTCCCTCACACGCTGATAGCGTGAGCGGAGACGATGCGCAGCATGATCACGCCGCGCATCAAGCCCT
>VFQP010000710.1_pt1 | contig 55964 bp, 90 predicted proteins | sample 3512351 | NCBI WGS metagenome assembly VFQP01 (sample SAMN10412372, study PRJNA504923) | tailings metagenome | isolation source: Relicate 1 Philex TSF1 revegetated site | place: Philippines: Tuba, Benguet | collected 2017-08-29 | reverse complement strand
GGCGGTGTTGGTGGTGTATGAACGACAACAGGTGTGGGGGGGGGGGGTCTGAAGGGGGTGGGGGGTTTGGGTTGTGTGTGTGTGTTTTGTACACATGTGTGGTATGTCATGCAGGAAATAGGGGGATACACAAAACACACATCACAACACCCACACACCTACACCCACGCACCACACACCTACACCCACGCACTTACAACTACACACTTACAACCAACACACACCACACACAGGACATGATGGTCACCATCGCCAATCACCGCTACCCCCATGACCCCGAATATGGGTTTCTATACGACCCCACCCTTGCCCAGGGCATTTTTAAAATCAAGGGGGGGGGGCGGCAGGAGGATGGTATGCTGAGAGAGGAGGAGGAGGAGGAGGGGAGTATGGATGAAACAGTGGGTGTAGCAGTGGGTGTAGGAGGCAACACACGTGGCATGGTTGACAATGATAAACACGGTGGTGGGAAAAAGGGTGTGAAGCGTGATGAGGAGGAGGAGGATGACAATGATAATGATGGGCATAACACACCTGGGAAGGCACAGCAGCACAAGAAACAAAAAGAACAAAAACATGACCAACAACAACAACGACAACAACAACATGAGAAGCAGCAGCACCAACATTACAAGCAGCAACATTACAAGCAGCAACGTATCAAAGTGAATGTGCAGTTGGAGGTGATGGGGGGACCAGCAGTACAAGCAGCACCTCCCCTCCATGCTGTGCTGTTTAGGTATGCTGTGCAATGTGCTATGTATGTGCATGCTGTGCTATGTATGTGCATGCGATGAAACACACTTATGCACACACACACATGCTTTGCTATTGCAAAACCCTTTATTATACAGTGTACTGTGTGTTTTGAGAGTATATATATGAAGAAAACCACACATTCATACCCAAGCACACACACCCAAGCACACATACACATGTTCCATGCAATCATCCCCCCCCCAAACAGACCACATGCCCCCCCCTGGCGGGCTGTTCGTGCTGCCAGCCACCCTCTTGGTTACGATTCCGATTCCGATGATGCCGTTGACCATGATATTGACCATACTCATGCTGATCATAGCACGTCCCCATACACTACATATGCACTACACAATGAGCATGCCGGTCGTGCGCATTGTGGTGGTGTTGCGTACAATGATGGTGTGCATGATGATGAAGAGGGTGTGCATGATGGTGTGTATGGTGGTGGGCAGCAGGAGGGGGGGCTATCTATACAGAGACCCACCCCCTTTGCATCGCCAACAGGCAGTAAACACAGTAGTTCACCTATGGGGAGTGTGATGAGCAACTTTGCCTCACCAGGTGTGTGTGTGTGTGTGTGTGTGTGTGTGTGTGTGTGTGTGTGTGTGTGTGGCAAGTATGTGGTGTGATGTGTGTGTGGCAAGTTTGTACAAGGTGTGTATATTGTATGCAAATACAGATGATCAAGCACACTGTGTGTCTGCTGTGTTGTACATACATGCTAAATACTTGTACATTTATATACAGACAATAAAAACACATCAAAATTCAAACACACACACAGCAATGTCAGGCCTATCCAAGTCGCTCCTCACCACCACCCCCAGCACCAGTACCACCACACCACTCCCACCCCACGTCATCTATTCCCGAACTGCGGAGGTTGGTGACAAACTTGCATATAGCTTAGACGACCCCACCTGTCTCTCCAACCTCCTACACAATGCAGATCAATGCACACGTGCCGCAGACACTCCCCCTTCCACGGACACACCCTCACCTGCACACACCGAGCAGCAGGCAGCAGGGGATACAGGGAAAACAGGAAAAAAGAGCAGGGAAACGAGAGGGGGAGGGACTGATGGGAGCGGAGGGGGAAAAAATGGAAATGAAGGAGGAAATGAAAGGGGATTGGGGGTGCACAGTGCTGTGGGGAGTGATGGGTGCAGTGCCGTTGGACAATCAGGGGGTGAGGTGTCTGTCACACAAAACCACAAGGATGCAGGTGGTGGTACTGGTGGTCGTGAGGAGGATATGGAGGAGGATGACACAATGTCAACAAGCAGCCAGCCTTGTATACAACAGGCACAACAACAACAGCAACAACAGCAACAACAGCAACAGCAGCAACCTGTACGCAGGTCATTGTTTTCTGCATTTGCTGCACCATGGGTGGGGTGGGGAAACACACAACCAACTACCAGCAGCACTGCATCATCTCCTACTGTGATACCACCAGCAGCATCTCCACCACCAGCAGCAGCATCTCCTACTGCAATACCTATCCCTGGTAGTGGTACTCATGATACTATTACTCATGGCGGTGATCACCATGGCAATCATGAGACCCCCTCCCTTGATGGTGTGCAATCCACAGGGGTCCCCCCTGCTGAGGTGTCCCCTGCAAAGGGCCCCCCTGTTGAGGCAATGCGCAGCCCCTCACCATCCCCAAGGCCCCCCCTGCGTGGGTTACATGATGGACATGTGGGGATGAGGGGGAGCCCTTTCCTGTCCTCAGCACAAGGGGACCCTGTATTCTCCTCACCACAAGGGGACCCTGTATTCTCCTCAACACAGAGGGAGGCGTCCCTGCAGTCGGCATTATCAAGGAGAATGAGTGTTGTAACAGATGGTGCGTTTGTGTGGGTGTTTGTGGGGGGGTGTATGGGGGTGATAGGAGGTTGGGTGGGGGTACATGATGATGTCCATGCATGCATTGGTATTCACGCCCATTTCCTTTTCACACACACACGCAGATGCGCAACAAACAGTGTCCGACATATACCGAGACCTCCTTCGTACAAGTGGGGCCCCAAGTGTGGGGCCCCGGGGTTCCCTCCTTGCTGTTGCCAATTCAGGCCGAGCAGACACCCTCTACCACAGCAATGATGACGACAGTGGTAATGAAAGTGATGATGAGAGTGGTGAGAGTACGGTCAACGGTGGTGGTCATGAGGAAGAGGAGGATGGGCAACATCATGGTCAAACAACGCAGTTGACCAGGGCCAAGGTTTGTATGTGGGGGTAGTGGATGGATATACATGTGTATTGTGTTGTACCAGAAGACATGCAAGCATGCTGTATCTGACAACGTGAATATTTTGTACGGTACACACGTACTTGCATAACACCTACTCGCATAATAGCCCCCCACACCCACCCCCTCCCCACCCTCCCACACCCACCCACTCCTACCTATTTATCAATATACATACCAATATATACCAATACTTACCTATACCACCCCCCTCTTACATAGACAAAGCGTGGTCGCATAAAGGGTGCCCTCACATGGTTGTTTGATGCCCTGTTGGCTGATGCTACCCTGGAGCACACCAATTGGGATGATGCTGCTGCTGTGCTGCTGCCTGGGGAATCGTGGAAAGAGGGGGAGGGTACTACACAGGTGTGTGAGAGTGTGTATGTGTGTGTGAGAGAGAGAGAGAGAAAGAGAGAGAGTGTGTGTGTGTTTTTGTGTTGCTTGAGCACCTCAGAGAATCGCAACATATCATGAATCTGTGTGTGTGTGTGTTGTTTTTGTGTGTTTGTGTGTGTGTGTGTGTTATCAACACAATATACCCCGACACACTCTTCCCTACTACCCCAACACACACACACACACACACACAAAACACACACAGAATTCTCATCAGCTCACAAGACAACCATCAACACTCCGTGACTACCTACTCACTGGGGAACTCGAACCCCCCACCCTCCCACCACCCACCACAGACCCCCCCACATCCCACTTCCTTACCGCACGCCCCGTGCCCACCACCACCACCACCACCCATGTGACTTCTGTGCATCCCCCCTACGTGCGGCTGCTGACACGGTGCATACCTCTGGGGGTTCCCGGGGTGAGGGTGGGGAGGCAGGTGCTGGGGGGTGCCGCTGTGTTGGAGATGGTTGTACATAGGGTGCATGTGGATTATACGTATGATGACTCTGTGCCAAAGTTGATAGTGAGGTGTGGTATTGTTGTGAATGTGATGGGATGTGTGTGTGTGTTTGTTTTATGTGTGTTTTGGGGGCTGTGGGGACAGTTTTGATCTGTGCATGATTCTACACACACACACACACACACACACACACACACACACACACACACACACCAAATACACACAGTTGTGGTGCTGGTAGTGCAGCAAGTGCCCTCAAAGTACAGGGCACCTCCACCATGACGAGCGCCCGGGGTGGTACCATTATGCACTTTGACATGGTGCTGCACATCCCTGTCAACCTCCCCACCACCACCAATACTGCTGGTACTGCTGATGATACTCACAATACTGCAAGTAGCAGTAGTGATGATCAAGGGGAGTACTATTCAGATAATAGTGCCCATCAACGCCACACCCAGAAGACCCCGCATGGTGGTACCACCCATGCGAAACGTCAACCACGTGGTCAAAGTCAACAGCATGGGTCAACACCAGCACCACCGTCCACCGTGCGGCGGCGTTGGGGTGTGGGACGACGTCCTGCTCCTGTGGGTGCAGGTGCACCCTCCTTACATGGTGCGGCAGGGCCCCAACCACAGCAGAAAGCAGAGGGGAACACACAGGCAGGCGCCACTGCTACAACACAAGGAAATGACACACATACAACAAGAAAAACACCACGAACAACAAGGAAAACACCACCACAAACAACCAAAACAACAAAGAGAAAGACAACATGTATCGATGCATCAGTTGGTGTACAGCTCCAGGGTGGGTTGTGTGGTGCAGCTGAGGAGGTGCGGGTGGCACTGGTGGCTGTACCAGATAGTTGGAAGGTTGCATTGTTGAAATTTTGGGATGATCCATACATGCATGCAGAAACACAGGTGTGTGGGTGTGTATTATGTGTGTGGTGTGTTTCTATGATGCGTATGGTGTGTTTCTATGATGTGTCGGTCTATGTGTATTGTGCAACAGTGATGTGGAGAATGTATCATCATCATCAACATAAACATAAACATAAACATCATCAACCCCATTACAATCACCCACCTCCCAGGCACAAGCTGTGTTGCCACTCGCACTGCTGTGTGGGCGCACCCCTCATGCATGGAGGGGGGTGTTGCCACTGCATGGGTTGCCTGGTACTGTGGGATTGGTGTCCCCCCAGGGTGGGGGTGGGGGTGTGACTGGTGGTGGTGGGGGGAGGAGTGATGGGAGGGATGTGGTGGGTGGGATGTTGGTTTCGTGCCGGTTGTTGCCCTTGGTGGGGTGATGATGTGATTGGGTGTTGATGATGCTTATGGGTATTCATGATATGCTTATGGGTATTCATGATATGCTTATGGGTACTCATGATATGCTTATGGGTATTCATGATATGCTTATGGGTATTCATGATGGGTATTGATGATGTGAGGGGATTGATGATGCTGGTGTGGATGTTGTTGTTCCTGTTTTCTGTTGGCCATAGTGTATGGCGCGATGAGATAGAGTGATGACCAGTGTTGTTTGTGTTGCATGGTATTGTTTATATTGAACACATGGTATGCAGAAATGAGAGCATTAATATTGATGTTGCTGTGATGATTCTTGCCAACCATGACCATGCGTTGACCAGAGTGAACTGTACAATAGAGAGAAGATAATGACAGAGAAGAATGCAGAGGGGAGTGGTTGTCAACTACGTTACGATTATTTGGCATCATGTTGTGCAGCACGTTTTTCTTGTGCCACATGCATACAGAAACCATCACACTATGTAAATCATCATACAACCATCACACCAACTCTCATTGAAAAATAGCAAAAAATACCACACATAAACACCATCCACCACGTGCAGTCACACAACAACATCTGCATCAATATCGTGTTTTTTTATGCGGGGGTTGATCATCACACACAGCATCATCATGCGGCATAGGTGGTTGTGCTGGTGGTGGTGGTGGGGCCTGGCCATACAGTGGTGGTGGTGGTGGTGGTGTTGCATACATGTAGGTGTTGTAATCATGGGGCACATGCACAGGTGCTGGTGTGCCTTGTGTATTGTGCTGCATGTGTGCTGCTGGGTGGGGCTGCGGGTTGGTGCCTGTTGTGAGGGATGATGTACTGGTGTGGTGTGTGTATCATTTTTTCTGTATGGCAGTCGTGTGTTTCACTCTGATAACAGTATTAACTACATACTAGGTATATATACTTGATACAAAACAACATACACCATGTACTACAATATTTACTACATACCATATGAGGACCATGCATCACGTGACGCACCATCACCATGTACAACCGAGGCTGCATATGCATGAGGGGCTGCATACCGATGATTGCCCCACCCCTCCTGTTGCTGCTGCTGCTCCTGTTGTTGATGTTGGTTGTGGTAATACTGCTGCTGCTGTTGTGGAAGAATGTAGGGGTCCTGGTAGTGCTGCTGCTGCTGCTGTTGTTGCTGTGGAAGAAGGAAGGGGTCACGGTAGTGCTGCTGCTGGTGGTATGCAGGTGGTGGGAGTGGGTGTGGCATGTGTGTCCCATGCACACCAACAGGCACACCAAGAGGGTCCCCTGGTGGGGGTGGGTCTGGTGGTAGGGGTGGGTTGACTGTAGCATGCTGTGCATTGCTGTATTGCTGCTGGTGATGCACATGTACTTGTTGTTGTTGACCGTGTTGACCATGTTGACCGTTGCTGTGTTGTGTTGCTGGTTGTGATGACCATGATGGTGGGGGTTGTGGTGGTGCTGCTGGGGATGATGAGGGGGGTGATGATGGTTGTTCTGGTGGGTGATCTTTTGCTGTGTGATACCTGTGTATACAAGGATGTATGTTGAGTTTTTTTTCCATGGTGTGTCTCTGTCCTTTCTATGAACACCCACAGTGTTGTTGTGCAAATCACCATTATCTCACACCATTGCCATACAACCCCACCACCTCGCACCCACAACCCCACCTCACCCCTACCCCACCCCTACCTAAAATGTCGATCAATTTTCTGTGCATCCCTCGCAGCACGTGCCTCACTCAACACTGCCCTTGCATTGCGTATTGCCTCCCCATCACGCACCCTCCAACACTCGATCAACGTGTGCCCATAACTCCCGCAGTTAAAGCACCGGGGGGGGTCCATTCGGGGGCCCGGCGAGGGGCCCTCTGCGTAGTGCGCGGTGCCGTGGGTGGCGGTGGTGGTGGGGAGCAAGATGACGTTGGAGGCTCGATCGTAGAGTGGTGGCGTGTTGTCCTGTGTTGTGGGGGGAGGATGGGTGTGTGCATGGTGGAGCAATGTGCATGCAGCCAAGAAACACATCATATGCCTTGTCGTAGCGTGCATTAAATGACAATGTATCCTTTTTTGATGGCCAGTGTGGTCGTAGGGGTTTGTCTATCCACACCAAAGCGTTGGGCAGTTGGGCATCATGAGGGTGCCATTCCCATTCGCCGCTGTACAAGGGACCACCATCACTGGGCGCCTATTGTTGTGTGAGGGTTGATGTGCAGTATGTTGTGTATGTCATGCGGACGAGCACACCATCGTACCGTGTTGGTGTGTGCAAAGGCGTTGAGAAAGGTGCGAACTAAATGTTCCAGGTGCACCATGCTTTCCCTGGGTCAACAAGGTGATACTGTTGTTCAAGCGCTGTAAAACAATTCACACAATTCACACCTTGTCAATCCATGGTATGCAACCCGCACTGAGGGTTGTGTGCTTGTCATCACGATTGGTTGTCATCGAACATGAGCACCAACCATCCACATGATGTATAATTGTTGATGCTGTGTATATGTGCATAAGATTGATAACAAGAATCACCTAGTATGCGGGGAGTATGTGAAACAGTAGGTGATAGAGATGTAGGTAAAATATCCAATTGGGTGTTTGATTGATCAATCAAACAATCAATCAACTATCATGTTCTGATGTCCAGTAAAGCAACAGTCCTGCAGCTGTACAGATCATTGCTCAAGGTGCTGGTCAACATGTGGCATTCACAAGTCAATACAACGCTCCAACCACAGCAACCCTCCTGGCACACATAGGCTGCAAGACGTATGCCAACAGATGCACGACGTCAATTTGTCCAAAAACGTGCACGTATTGATTTCAAGGCCAACAAGCATCTGACAGAACCACAGGATATCACGCTCCATCTCAACCTGGGTTACACTCAGCTAGACACCGTGCTCCTGCAGGCAGACCATCTACGCACGCTGCAGCAGCAGGGTTTACTGAGGTATTGATGCATCAACGTGGCAGGAGGGGAGCCACTATTCAATGCAGGGAAGAGGGCACCACTCCACAACATGATCACAGGGAAGGCACAACATAGACGCTCCAGTGTACCCTCTGTGAGGCAACACACAGGGCAGCATGCGTTTCTCACCAAGCAGCAACAGCCAGCAGCAACAACACCGAGTATGTTGCATCAGTATCCACACACCAAGTAGGTGTGTAGGACCAACACCACACAACACCACACACTGTGCAGTAGCCCATGCAGCACCCCGTAATAATGTGGCAGCCACCACACACCCAACCCAAAACCCTACATGGGGTAGAGCAGCATGGGGTAGAGCAGCATGGGGTAGAGCAGCACCAGCCCGTAAAACCACAAGTGCCTCTGCAGGTGTGAGCAACATTACTAATGCAGAGCAGGGGCATGACATTACTAATACAGAGCAAGGGCATGATAACGTTGTGCTTGTATTGCCTGGGTATCTCCGTGATGCTTCAGATTATGTTGACTTGGTCAATGGCTTGCGATCAAGGTGATATTGCTGGGTGTGTGTGGGGGGTGTATGTAGATGTACACACAAACCATAATCTACACACACCAATGTACACATACTGTACAAATCTACAAACACACACAGGGGTTTTGATGCTTGGGTTGCCCCCATACGCTGGTACCACTGGCTTCCAACAGTAGGTGGCAGATCCATGCGCCCCATCCTTGACCGCATTCATTACGCGGTCAACCATTTGGTCAACGCTCGAGAGAACAACGCTACCCAACACAATACCGGGGTTGATGACAAGAACAGCAGCATTACACCCAACAGCACTCAACCCATCAGCATGATGACCCACGTGCACATCACACCAGAGCCTGCGTATGGACTCGTTGAGTTTATACAAGAAATGAGAGATGCTTCTCAGGGGTCTGCAGTGCCTGTGCTGCAACACCTGTCCCTACAAGATGCCATGCCAGGAGAAGATAAGGGTAATACACAAGGTGAGAAAGGAAGGAAAGAAAAAGGAAAAGAGGAAAAGAGAAAGGAAGAACAACAGCAGCAACGGGATATGAGGCGTATAGCATTGGTTGGGCACTCTGCGAGTGGCTGGGTGGGACGCTTATATCTTGGTATGGAGGTGGTATATCATGCAGTGGTGGCGATGATGGTGGTGGTGGTGATGGTGGTGATGGTGGTGATGGGTTTACTTGTTGCTGTGGGAGGACATACCTCCTACCATATGTTGATCGGGCACAATTACCCACAACACCTGCTGACTCTTTCTGTTTGCAATCACATGCATTGCCACCATACACATGCACTACAGGGAGCAACAAACCATATGCGGGCCGCATATACCCAGGAGCATCACGTGTGCACACGCTGTGCATGCTGGGAGCACCTCAATACACATCGGATGGCATTACATCACGCAACCTGGATTTCGTAAACACCCATGTGCCAATGCATGCCGATGTGCGGTATGCTACACATGTGGTGATGACACATGCCCGCTGTGCATGCACATGTACAACCACCTCACTTCGCAGGTATATCCAGGTGGCATCCAAAACAGTGCAGGGCAAGTCATACGGCATTGTGCAGGATTTTGCATACCAATCGTACTCTTTGTGTTGTGGCAAGGGTCAGGGTGAGTTGGAGGGGGATGGGGTGATACCTGTGGTGTGTGCTACAGCGTTGGAGGGGGCAGACACACTGGTGCTGGAGGGTGTCTGGCATGATCCTACGGATGCAGCCAAGGGGAGGTTGTGGTATGGGAGTCCAAGTGTGGTCGACCAATGGGTGTCGATGTTGAGGTGTGGGGTTGCAAGCAGGCCTGCTGCCCACTACAAAGCGAGCTCAACTGGTCTCTGAGGGTGAGGGTTGGGGATGATGGTGATGAGAAAACAGTATTGATCGACGTGTAATAAATTGTCATCAATAAATATACAGCAGTAAATACAGCAGATACAGCAGATAGCAACAGCAATCAACCAAGTGGTTGGTGTCGGAGCGATCTCGCATTTCTCCCCAAAGGTAATCCTCGCTCCGTTCTCCATGCGTGTTTCACCGTATACGTGCACACTGAGTGATTCCATCAACACCTCCTTCTACACGCTTGACAACAGGACAAGGATGCTTCCCATGCAGATCGTGTCAGCACGCTTGCCTTCACGGGCACCTCTGGTACGCGTTGTACTTGATTTGGTTTACAAGATTCTCAACGATTGTAGTCATGCGCACAACAATCACTTTTCATCAACAGGCATCTCTTCATCGCCAACCGCCCCGCCTTGCTCGTGCACCCACTCGTGTTGCTGCAACAGCAAGCGAGGGGGGAAGCAAGTCCCTCAAACGCTCCCTCTCTGCGCACAGCCGCTGTGAGATTGCCAGCCCTGAAGGTGTGTTGGGCTGGCACCCTGTTGTGTATGGTCGAGCGGATGTCACGCATACCCATATCCATCATCCCCTCCTCATGACCACTACAGGTGTGCAATGCTACTGCAATGTGATTCGCAGTGCCAGCAATGACAATGGAGAGGAGGGCTTTCAGTTTGTGGTGGTGTTTATGAAAGATGATGACGTGCTCGAGTCCTCTGAGTATGAATACTACCAAAGTGAATGGTGTGTTCATTGGAGAGTGATTGTGTATTGGACAGTGTTCATGAGCCTAGTTATGAGCCTAGCAGCAACCACAATACACATGCGAGTCATGGCATCTGTTTGCTAAAAACCTACACCCCATGCACCACCCCAATCCTCAATCACACGCAGGTTTCCCACACTGGGTGAATGTGAGGCAGCTATACAAGCATTTGATATCAAGCAGCACCTCCCCGACCTTGTCATGTAGGTGATTGACTTGGTAGTGAGGGAGATTGACTTGGAGACTGACACATGTGATGTGTGTGTCACAGCCTGAACCATGCCCTGTGCAGCATACGTTGCTTGTTTGGTGTACAACAACAAACGACACAGCAGTTTTGATGCGTGGCAATGTTGACGTTGTGTAGGTGTGCACATGTGTAGTGCATGTATGTGCACATGTGGAGCATCCTTGCAATGATACATCCTTGCGATGGAGTCGGTCAGATTTTGGTGCTTGCCCTTGCTCAAGTTGGGTGCTTTTTTGGTCTTGCATGTGTGCAGTTGCATGCAAGTATGTGTGTATTGTATGTAGGATGTGTACTGTATGTAGGATGTGCTTCTGAGAAGACAGTAACGATGATGTTGAAAACACAAACACGTGGTCACACATGGTTACACAAGAAGCATTGATTTGTCATCATCAGCAGTAGTGTTAAAGCACAGTGTTTTCATACGGAGAAAGAGAGGTGAATATCGTTTCATGTGGCAAGGGTCGGCAAGGGTACAGGGTGCTGTTTCATTCAGACGCAGGTTGACCCCCCACACAACACCCCCCTTGCCTCGCATCCAACACAACAAAAGCAACCCGACACACAGTTGCAGCACATCACAATCATGCACGCACGCCACGTCGTGTTGCGCTCCGTGTACCCAACGCAGGCGAATCCCGTTGTGTCTCCTCCACCACACTCGTTGCTGCTGCAGTACGCCGTTGTCGAGTAGATGAACGTGGTGCAGAAGCAACACCCCCTTTGGTTGCGCTGCGCCCCCCTCGCCGCCCTGTTGTTCCCTGTTGCTCCTCATCCCCACCAACAGCCGTGGTGGTTTTTGGTGTGGCAGGGGTTTGTTTGGGTGCGCGCTTTCGGGTGCTCTTGGTGGTAGCAGGCAGGTGCACAGGGGCATGTTGTTCAGCACCTGCAGCGTGCTCAGAAGCAACGCGAAAGCCAAATAGGGGGCTTGTTGGGGTGAGTTGACGCAAGAGGGCCCCCAGCTCACGGCCCTGGGTGGCTGCTGTGATGTGCTCCACCCCGGGAATCATGTATAGCCTGGGTGTATTGTTGTTTTGTGTGTGTGCGGGGGGGTGGTTGGATGGTTGTCCATGTTTTTTTTATTATTATAGTTTTTCATTATTATAGTTTTTTTATTATCATAGTTTTTTTATTATAGTTTTATTATTATTATAATTTTTTTTTAATATGATAGTGGGTTGAATGATGGGGAGTACAGTATGCACAGTATGTATTCCCACACACCAACACCCCCCCAAACACACACACGCCAACCTGTTGCGCAACAATCGGTACAGCATAGCCCCCCTGGCCACAGCTTCCCGGGGCACCACCATATTTGGCCTCAACCATGTGAAATCAGGTGCGTGTGTGGTAAAGGGCATTGCTGCTTGAATGGTGGTGAGAGAGGTGCTGAAGCTGCGGGCAATGACAGCAGATACCTGAAAGTGGGTTTGTGAAAGTATACATGACTGAGCAATACATGGTTGAGTACAACACGGTTGCATAATACATGGTTAATAGATGGTTGAGAAAAACATGGTTGTGCATGGAAGTCACCATACACAACCACACATTATTCCCACCCACCCACACGCACCTCTCGTGCAGCACCAGGCACAGCAGCCAACACGCTACTCCCCCCCCCACTGGTTGCCGACAGCCACCCACTGGACCCCTCTGACAGGGACCGCAGCAGTGAGCCCTGCTGTATGGGCAACACATGCAACACAGTGAGCACCACTGCAAGTGTGATCGACCCACCCAGGGCACCCAGTGCTGCCCAATAGCACACAGCAATGACCCACCGCAGCCCACTGATGGTCCCACGAAGCAGGGACTTGAGGGGTGGGGGGAGTGCAGCAAGACGTGCTTGCAATGTGGGGGAGGGGGAGGGTGGTGATATCATGGGGGAAGGAGGTGTTTCAAACCATGTGCTGTCAGACCAAGCAGGTGGATCTGTATCACCTACTGTTGGTGTTGTCGGTGCTGCGTTTTGTAGTGCTGCACCTGCCATGGTATCTTCCGGAGCACCTGCCTGTGCACTGAGTTCACCAACCCCCTCCTCAGCTTGAGAGTGCTGGGATTGGTCAGAGTACCATGTCCAGTCATACCCAACAGGTGCCTGTTCCGGGATGATGTCAAGGGGTTCCGCAAGGGGTGCCACGGGGGAAGGGGGTTGTTGGGGTGGGTTGGGGGGTGGGGGGTGGATGCGTTGGGTGGGTGGGTGCCAGCCAATGAGGCGAGTGGCTAGGTAGCCAGCACGTTGTAAGTGGGAGTGTAGGTCTTGATCCCACTGCTGTGCTTGAGCAGCCTGGGGTGGGGGTGGTATGTGTGTGGGGAGGTGGTTTATAGAGATGGGTAGAGAAGCGCATGGTGTATGGCACCATGGCTACGAGTAGAAATGGCTACGAGTGACAATCATAACAACAATACTAATGATAACAACAATGACTATAACAATAATGATAACAACAGCACCAACCTCTTGTGCTTGCTTTATCTCAGGCACATCATCTCTACGCTGGTGCTTTTCTTCCACATGCTGCTGCTTGGTGTGCGCTGTGGTCTGTGTGATATTGACCGGTGAGGGGCGTGATATATACAGTTGTGATATATATATATATATATATATATATGTGTGTGTGTGTGTTTGTGAATGATTGTGTATATCACCACCTGTGGAGTCATGACTATCAGCTTTCGTATATGAAAACTATACACCCATACACACACCCATACATACACCCATACACCCATACATCAACCCCAACACCCTTCATCATACACCCACACCCACACACCCCCATCACACACCTGTCGCCATGATATGACGGGTCCAGGTGCAGCCACGCGCTTGTACCATGTGTGTATTACCTGTTGTGGTGCAGTCCATACCGCTTGTATGTGGGTATTCAGCTTTTCAAGTATACTGTGACCTAGACGCTCATGTTGCAGCCCAGTGTCCTGTGTGTGTACAGGTGGGTGGGTGTGTTGGGTGTCACACAGCGTGCTCGTGTTTTTCCCGCAGTTACATATTGTGTGTTGGGCAACACAACACACTTGTTGTCATGCTGCTCTACAGATACACCTCAACAAACGCACCCCCCGCCCCACCACGCACCATGTCCCCAAACACCCACTCGCGCGCGTTGAACACCGGCAACCCTGCATATTGTATTTGCCACTGTTGTATAGCAGCAGCACCATAGTCCAACCCATGCAGTATGTTGACTTGTGCTTGCTTCATGTAGTTCTTGATGGGTGTGACAAGGGGACCATTGTTGGTGGTGGCATCCCATGGCAACAAGGCAGCAATGAAGCATGCAACACATGTGAGGAACAATGCAGACCCACACGCAGCGACAATCAATGGAATGCTGGGCAAGTCATCAATGTTGGCATCATGGTGTGCTGCTGTGGGTAGGTAAGGGGAAGGTGCTCTGGCTAGGTACTCCCCGCATACCTTCCATCCCTACCTACACACACAACTTCCAAAAACACCCACATACCCTTGCCTCGTGTTTGATCATGCACACCAACCCCACCCGCCACATGCTTGCGCTGTGGATCCTTGCGCTGTGTATCTTCCCACTGCACCCCACTTCCTCCCCCCCGAGTGACTGACCCAGCAGCCCTTATGCCTCGACCAGAGAGCACCTGCTGTTCCTCTGTGGTGGTGTCGTGTTGGACATGCTGTCCCTGTGGGTGCTGCTCAAGTGACTGTTGCTGGTGAATGGCTGCATCCCACCCATCCCTTGCAAAGGGGGTGACATCCTCCTGGGGGGGGGGGGTTGAGGGGTGGTGATGGGTAATGATGAGGGTGTGGTGGTACAATAATACCAGTGTTGCTTCACCACATACATCATCACATACAAAAACACCATTATACCTCACCGTCCCCCTCTTCGCGCACAGACTTGATTGCACGCAAGCTATTGCCATGCAGTGGGCTGCAGTGCTGTTTCGCATCGCTAAAAGTAAACAGCTCCTCTTCCTTGGGTGGTGTCATCAGTTGACGCACAACAGGTGCTGAGGGGCTCGAAAGGTGGCTGGAGGGAGAGGGTTGTGGGGATGCTGGGGGCGATGAAAGGGGGTGGGAGAGGTTGCTAAACGATGTCATTGGGGGTGGTGCAATTTCCAAGCCATGCACGCCGCTGGTGTTGGGGGTGGGGGCGCTGCGCCATGATCCCTCGGTGGTGTACTCCCCCTCATCTTCGTCGTCATCGCCGCGGCCAAAGCTGCGGCCCTGGGTGCTTGGCCATGCAACGGGGGAGGGAGAGGGTACCTCGTCGCCATAACCTGCAGCATGAAGGCGTGGGGGTGTGATGACGAGGCCTGGAGAGCCCTTGATGGAGTTTGTGCCCACGCTGGGGGAATCTTGTGCCTCGGAAAACTGGGTGCTCAGATTGAGTGCAACAGACAGGGGGCTGCTGTTGCGTGGGTGGTCGGGAATGGCTGATGTAGTAGCAGGCTGTGGATGTGCAAATGGATGGTGTGGGGATGGGTGGTGTGCAGATGGATGGATGGTGCGCACATACCCGCACGCTGCTGGATGCACCATGTTGCTTGGATGCTGGCTTGGCAGTGGCTGTGAATGGTTGTGGATGAGGTCAATGTGCCCCATACCCTGGTTGTTGTGTCACAACCAACCCACCTGTCATCCGCTCCATGAGTTTGTGATAGTCCAGTTCTTCGTCTGACGACGACGATCCATCTTGTGCCGACTGGGGTGTGTTGTTGTGCACAGTGGTGTACTGCTGCTTGAGGATGCCCAACGGGCCACCCCATAGACGTGTATCCATCTCGCGATGTGTTATTCAATCAAGATGGTGTGTGCAACGGCTTGTTTGGTGTCGATGGGTGCGATAGCGTGACTAATGACAGTGTATCTGATGTGTGACTATGTCTTGATTGCTTGCTGCTGTTTTGTGCCGTTCTTATATAGCTATCGATGCCACTTCGATTTGTCGTTCCGTGCTCATGATCACGCAATGTATGCCAACGGATTGCTTGCTTGGGTGGTTGTTATTATTTCTGTGATATAACCGATGGGAAAACATGCATTCAATATATTTATCAACAGCGAGCGCTTTCAACAGTCATATGCAGTTGTTTCTCCCACCACGATGATGGAGGTTGTGGATAGCCATTACCATTTGTGGTCACCTGAAAAGGATCCTTGGCTGCAACAAGTGGATGGCGTTCAGCCAGGCAAGTTGGATTTCTCTAAAATTGCCAAGCCATTTGACGACCAGCAGCACCTGAAACTGCTTGAGGCTGCAGGATTGACGTGCCATCGGGCTGTGTTTGTGCAGGTGGTGGAATTGTTTGTTGAGGTGAATGTGGAGACAATCAAAATCCCGCATGTACCCACTCCCCACCATCCCCAGTGTGGATGGCACACCGGTGGCAAGGACCCTGTGGGTGAAACGCAGTGGGCATCACAGCAGGGCCCCCTGCCAACTGCAGTGGTGGGCTATGCTGACCTCGACAAACCAGATGTTGCAAAAGACCAGCTGGCACGTCACAAGCAGTGGCCACGTTTTCGTGGCATCCGCTTTATGCTGGATTGGGACCCAGACAGGCCAGGCATCAGGCAAACCACCCGTGGTGATTGGTATGAGGTTAGGTGTGTGTGATGTGTCCAAGCGGATCCCTCTCCAACAAACAACAAAAACACCAGGATGCGAGACCCAGGGTTTCAGCAAGGCATGCACCTGCTGGAAGCATCTGGGGAGTCATTTGACCTGCAAGTGTGCCAGTGTCAGCTACGTGAGGCTGCAGAATTTGTAACACGGTACCCTGGACTGACCTTTATTCTCAACCATGCGGGCTTTCCCATTGGCAACACCAAAGATGATGGCATGTGTTTGGGGTGGTGTATGCCAAGGTGTTCTTGCGCATGTCAAGTACATACACACACACACCATACACAGCATTGCTAGCAGAGTGGAAAGAGGGCATGACTGCACTAGCAAGTGCACCCAATGTGGTGTGCAAAGTTGGTGCGTTGTGCAATTATGATGCTGTGCTGGGGTATGGCGATTGGACACATGAGGCAGTGTCGCTGTATACAAAGCATTGTTTGTCGACGTTTGGCGTGGAGCGGTGCCTGTATGAGAGCAATGTGCCTACAGACTTGCTTGTGGGTGACTTTTCGCAGCGCACCACTGCAATGCTGAATGTAGCACGGGAGGTGTTGACAGAGCAAGAATTGGGGTTGTTCCTGCGTGACAATGCCACACGTGTGTACAGGCTGCCTGTCTGATGTACATTCATGACCTATTCATGATATTCATTTGGTGTATGGTGTAATTGGTGTGTACATAGGCTGCCTGCCGCGGGGTGGTGTGGACATTCATCACATGTACATTTTCATGATACTCATTCATGGTGTATAATTGATGTACAACCTATAATTGATGTACAACCTCATCATCGTCACTGTGTAACTGTGCAACATACAAACCAGCTGCCATCACTGTTGGCACCAGGATTTTCATCCATCATCATCCTGTTTTGTGTCCTTTGACACACAGCCACCGTTTGGCATCGTCGTTTATCACGCACACAATACGCCCACCTACGCACACCTTGCTAGCAGCCATCAGCTACGCCCAGAACAAACAATCAGCCCCAGGATTCAACCAAATCAGCCCTTGTGGGGTTCACAGTTGAAATCACCAGCCACCACAACCAATGTTGACGAGTGCAACGAGGTGATTCCAGCGTATCAACATATTCCAACCCCGCCATTGTGGATGATCAAAGCAGACCCGCCAGCATGGGGCAGCCACTAGCTGCGATGCGTCGTGCACCTCGACGCTTGCAGCAGAGCCGCACCGTGGTGTGGGTATGGGCAGGCCTCTTTATCGTCCTCGCTGTATTGTTTTTCACACGCACAAGCCGACTCCCCACCCACTCGCTGTCCGTCACCTCACGGCACCTATTTGAACCGGGCCACGTGCTCCACAATGTGCAAGAACTTGTCATCCATACCGACCCAATACAGCAGCCTGTAGTAGTGCAACAAGAAGTGCAGCAGAAGCAGCAGCAGATACAGGAGCAGCCTGCACAGCCCAATCTGGAGAGCTCATGTACAGGGCTCCAAGGCAAGGCGTACATAGAATGCTATAGACAACACAACCCACCACCGGTGGAGCATACCGAGTCCACCAGTACTGCCGAGGAGGAGCGTCATGGCAGCCTCCACACGGGGGGCCAGTCTACAGACGACGATGCACAGCAACGGGACTTGCCACATGTGTTTTTGTTCATGGGCATCTTGTCAGGTGTGTGGTTTCCATAATAGTTGTTGTACTCATCATCATTGTTATCCTCCTCGTCCTCATCATCCTCCTCCTCCTCCTCATCATCATCATCATCACCATTTTGTGTGTGTGTTGCTTGCACACAGGGCGTGGGTATCGTCATCGCCGATTGGCTGTGCGTGAAGCCTGGGCAAGCAATGCACAAAACCTGCCCACCAGTGTCTCCAAGTTTATCTTGTCAGAGGATGAACGCACACCACAGGTTGGTGTGTGGAGCTTGATAAGACACAATGGCATTTGTTGCTTTGGTGGTGCATACATAGCATACATTGTACACACACACACACACACAAACATCTCTACACACACACACTCGCAATACATACAATACCCAGGTGCAAAAAGAATTGGATCTGCATGGTGATATTGTGTTTGTACGTGATAAAACCAACTACAAGAGCATATTGTACAAGACATTTCATGTGTTAGAGTATGCAGTGCAGCACTATGCATGTGATTTTGTGCTCAAAACTGATGACGATGCATTTGTCAATGTGCCAGCAATGGTTATCATGCTGCGGGTAGGTTGGTGGTGGGCAGGATTGCATGTGTGTATTGTCAATGTGGGTGGTACATGCGTATAAATACACTGCATAGTATTTATTGCCATTTTGCTTGTTTCTTTTGTATTCCATGTTTGTTGTTTTGTTGTGCATGCACACCCCATCCATCTATATATACACATCCTATACACACACACACACATCTATACACACACACACACACTCCACCATAACACACTCCTACATACACCCTCCCACTGCACAGTCCCTGTGTGAGAGTGAAAGCTGCAAGAGTGAACGGCTATACATTGGGCGCATGGCAAAAAGCAGCGAAGTGTTGCTACAGCCGGGACACAAGTGGAACAACATTGTATTTCACAACCACACAGGGCTCAAGCAGTACCCCAATTACATGATGGTGCGTGTGGGTGGGTGGTTGGGGGGCGTATGCATGGGCATGTGTGGTGTGGGTTGGTGTGTATAGAGTAATACATGTGTGTCTCGTGCAACAGTGATACATGTATATATGTCTACTTCAAGTGTAGTACATACACCCAACCAATTATTGCCCCCAATAATCCACCCCAATCAATAATCATCCCCAGGGTGGTGGGTATGTGGTGAGTGGTGGTGTGGCACGCACCTTGGTGGAAATCAATCATCGCATGCGTCTCAAGTTTACCCCTATAGAAGACGCCACCCTGGGATTTTGGCTCATGGCAATGGATCTCCGACACATTGACCATCGGCGATTTCACACATGGGCAGTACCATGTTGCTTCAAACCACCAGTACGGAGAGAAGGTAGGGATTTTTGGGTGTGTACACTGTGTAGAAATTGTATAGTATGGTGGGGGGGATTTGTATACTGTGTGTGTGGGAATTGTATACACAAATGGAGAATTGGCAAGCACACGACACAAGGTACACTACTCACTGTCATATGGGTGATATCACCACCTTACAGGACAACACATTATCACTCGGTTTCAGCTGGCAGAGGAATTTGAGAGCAGCCTGTGTGGAGCAGACCCATGGCTGATCCTACACAAAATTGACAGCCCCACTAAAATGCGTTATGTGGGGGCACGTGTTGCCAATTGCAGTGACATGGACATGGCTGCTCTGTCAATGGGTATGATGTGGGTGGTGGATTGGTATGATGTGGGTGGTGGATGGGTATATTACTATAGTGATAATAACGTGGTACTACTATAATGATGGTTTGCGGATTTGTGTGTGTACTCTCTCTGGCGTACACATACTGTTGCTGCACACTGTTTCCCCCCATTCACTACAGCTGGTCCCCAGCAAAAATCATACACTGAAACCAATGGGGGTGCATCCCAAGTGTCGCTCAATGAATTGCAGGACGATTTGACCAACCCCACTGCTGTACGTCATGCGCACCAGCTGTTTTTGCAGCAACAGGAAGCAGCAGCAGTGGCAGCTGGGCAGCAGATGGCACGAGAGCAGAAGCTCGCTGCCAAGGTGGGGCAGGATGGAGGCGGGGATGGGGACACAGCAGCGGCGACCACCATGGCGGAGCAGCAAATCCTTCCTGCTGAGGAAGCTGCCATAGTGGCTGCTGCAGTGGCTGCTGCCAAAGCCAACGCTGGTGGTGCTGCTGGGGTAGATGGTACCACGTCGTGAGAATTCACAGTGATGACTTTTTTATTGTTGGCTTTTTCTTTTGTCATCATCTGTTGTTTTCCACAGTTTTTTTTATGCCACCAAACACTTAGGACAACAGTAGTACAGCAACTGCTTATTGTGCACATACAGAGCACATACACATCCATCACCACAGCAACCCATCGAGTTGCTCTCCAAAACGTCCTGCTTCCCCCAACAGCCCGTTAGCAACAGCTTGGCCAGCTTTGATTTGCCTGTATCAGCTTGCTCTGCTACACATCACAATGGCCACTGGCGAAGCAGCGTTGCTGACAGCCAGGGACGCCCTCATTAACCAGCAGACCCCCAGAAAGTGTAAACTACGACGCACCTACTCGTACGTACTGGGAACACATAACAAAACATACACAATCCTCCCTGCATCCAGCTTCCCAACCTTTGCAATTCCTTGCTCAGGATGGTTGTATCGCTTCCAGACATGGCTTTTGCATATCATGTTGCATTTCTAGCAGTCTACACCAAGGTTTGGGCGTGGCATTGGACACCTGCAGCTGCAGGACTCCCGGGTGCCCAAGGCTTTGGGTTTTTCTTCCGATACCTCACATTTTGCTCCTTTACACTGCAGCTGGTTCAGCTCATGTTTTGCGTGGCTGCGCGCATTCCCAAGGTTTGTAGAGGGGGGGTGTCTTCCAAGTGCAGCATCTGCATCCATCTACATCCACATTCGTCCATCCTGTCCACCACAGAGTGAGAAAACACGATTGCGACTCACACAATGGGCAGATGACATGTCATGTGCACTTTTTGGCCTCGCACACGCTGTCACGCTGCTCTATTATGCAATCCACAGCGCCACCAAGGGTGATGTCGTGGAGGGTGGTGTTGTTGAGCGCCCCCTCTGGCTGGGCTTTGCCGTTCATGTCATGAACACGTTATTTGCATGGGGTGACTTGCTCTTGGCAGAGCCCCGTAGTTTTTCCAAGCGCGCATCGCGATTGTGCACGACCATCACGGTTGCCTACTGCATGTGGATCCTTTGTATCCGCAGCATCACGGGTGTGTATCCCTATCCATTCCTCAACAAGCTTACTGGCGTGGGGTTTGTGGCCATGGTAGCTGGGGGTGTGGTGGTGTTTCGGTGTGCGTTTGAGGGGGGGCGTGGGGTGGCGTGGGTTGCGCAGCACTGGAAGTAGTTGTGAGGGTTTTTTCCTTGATTGTTTTTGGATGTTTTCTGATTTCCCACGCATGTACACTAACCAATGAGAGTGTGGGTATGTGCACGAGAGGGGTGTGTGTGTATGTGCCTACTAGTACACCTACTGTTGTGTTAAAGACGCACAGGTTTGTTTGTGCCCGTTTTTGTGGTGCCAACACTTCCTTTTTAGTAGTTTTTTGTTGTTTTAGAATGTTTTGTGTCTCCTGTTGGCATGCTGTTGACCGCCACAGGCATCATCATGCGTCTTACATACAGCATTTGGCATTGTGATTTCGTTGATGACGAGATGCAAACGAGGAGATGATGATGCACATGTTCCCCGCATGCGCCCATTGTGTTCACTGTCCATGCGTTTATTTGTGCACTGAGAAGCTGGCAACAACGAGGAGGATATACTTTTATTGAGAGAGCAAACGTGTTTGTTGCATGCCATTACCAGCGCGTGTCTGGAAACACCCATTGCATGCACACAAAACAAACAACCGTTGCGGTTGTACAAACATGGAGCCCCCTAGTATACACAGGGCCCCTCGCATGCGAGAGGGAAAAACATATACAGCAGCACCACGTACAGCGCACACAGCACTGCGACATGGTGCACAAAGTGATAACATATGACAGCAATACGCACATACAATCCTACAAAACATGGAACCACACATATGATGATCAAAACATGAGCAGTGCAGGGTGCCACATCATCATCATCTTCATGTGTTGCTGCTGTAAACAAGTACTGATGTATCCGAAAGCAGAAGACATACAAAGCAGGGGACATACAGAGCAGGGGACATATAAAGCAACACACAGAATGTACCACAGGAGTGTATGCACACTGCAGTACAGAAAAAACCATGACATATCATCAATACAATCACATGAAACACACGCTCCCCCAGAGAACAGAGATGATGTTATGAAAATAGAGCATTCTCACACACGCACTTGAAAAAAAAGGGTCCCCTCGTGCGCATGGGTGACACGCGTGTGGGCGCGGCACGCGCTCCCTGAAACATACATGCGCAACGAGCAAGGGATCGGTGCAGTGTGGGTGGGTGTGCATGCTTGTGTGTGGTGTGAAAGAGGGGGGGTTGCTTCACAGTGTTGGTGGGTGTTTTTCTAGCATGTGTGTGTGTGTGTAGAATTGATGAGGTCTGTTTGAGGTGTGACCATGACCCTACACACACACACACACAGCGCATACTACGTGCATCCACACATGTACAAAAAGAAACAATGCATGTGGAGTACTCGTTGGGTATTTTCTGTTTGAAAAAATGCATACAATTTCGAATAGTATCCACAACACATCATCATCATATCACCATATCATCATCATCCAACATACCCAAAAAAAACCCTAAGTTCCCGGTGATATATATCCATACATAATATCAAGCAATATCTTGAACATTTGTTCGACCTGCCCCCAACACACCCACCAACAAACCCACCCTCATCATCGACATGAGGAAGAAGGCTCCCCACCAGTTTGCATAAAACTGTGGGGCCGTTTTGTCCCCGTGGCAGCCTTACTACTCGTCATCGCCCTCGACCCGGGAATTTCCGTGGGCATCACCGCCTGCCCAAACACCATCATGGGGTCTGCCCACCATCGCATGGCACCCCCCGACCCCGCCGACGCACCGGCCCCTCCTGCCGACGCCCCCGGGCCCCCGTTGGTTTTTTGAGGGGCCGGCGTGGCAGGACCATACATGGCGGCAGCCATGCCAGGCGCCATCATCATGGCACTGTAGTGCTGGTGGTACCATGCCTGCACTGGGTCCATGGCACCGGCAACGGGGGGGCCCACGCCGTAGGCCGTAAACGCAGCAGCGGCGTGCGGGTAGCCATGCCCACCTGCATGTGGTGGCACGCTCGAGTAGCCAGACAGCAAGGGTGGGGGGACCCCTGCAGCACCAGTGGGATCTGCAAGCGGGCCCGGAGCCCCCCCCGCCGGGGCCCCCTCGGCGCCTTGCTGCTCGGGGTTCGACGCCTGGCAGCTGTTGTGTTGGCCTGAACCATTCTTGCCGCTTTCGTCATGACCACCACTGTTGTCCCCCCCACCACTGTTGCCCCCCGAGGCATCGTTGTTGGGGGGTTTGGGGGGTCGTGACTGCCCATGCTGCGCGGTGGGGGAGCCACTGCCACCATTGTTGCTTCCAGAACCCCCCGTAGCAGGGGGGAGATTGCTGACATTGGGCGCCATCAGGGGGGGGCGATTGTGGGGGAGTGGCAACCCCAGTGGGCTTGCAGACAGCTGTCCCGCCGTTTGCTGCAGCGTGGTTGGTGGGGGATGGGATGGCATGTCGGCGGTTATCATGGGCGGTGGTGGTGGGATTGTTCTTGGGATTGTTCTTGGTGGATGCTCAGCAACCACCGTGCGGGGGGTGCTGGTGCCTTTTTTGTTGGATGCTTGTGCTTGCAATGAGGCAGGGACGTCGATGATGGATACCAAGTGTCGTTGCAACTGCACAAGACGATGCAACTCCCACACCTGTGGGATTATGGTTGTGCACATTATCATCATCATCATCATCATCATTATCATCATCATCCATCAAAGTCTCCTCCCACAACAACAACACCCACAACACCAATTACCTGGTGTGTCAGTGCCTCTTGCTGTTTGAGCAAGACATCGCGAAAGTGTGTATACACATCCCCTCCCAGTGCCTCACGCAACACACGGGGGCTCATCGGTGGATTGTGCACGCTGCTTGTTGCGGGGCCTGAAGATCGGGGCGGCCCCAGAGCATGCTGCGACGCGAGCACCTTGGATGCCGAGGGCATGGTGGTTGGCGGTCGTGCTGGGATGGTCTGTGCTGTTTGGGGTGGGTGCCACTGCTTGGGGGGGTGCATGAGCCGGGCGAGGTAGGGATCGTTCGCTGGTGGGCTGCTTGCCGCTGGTGGTGCGGCACCGCCACGAGATGATCGACGAGGTCCATCAGTGAGGCTTGATTGCATGGTGGTTTGTGGTGCACCAGCAGCCAGGGATGAGAATGCTGGCAAACCCATATCGAGCAGCTGTTGTGACGCAATTTGCCTAGACAACATGGGCTGCACATGGGCTGGGCTTGCTGGTGCTTTTGCTGGCTGGGACGGCCACGCTCCCCAGCTGTACATGTATGGATAGTAGCATGCTGGCGCGGGATACGCAAAAGAAGGCTGCACCTGTTTTATTTGGTGTGGGATGCAGATACGGCTTCGAGACCGAGTTCGTGCGCGGAGGGCATCCGGGAGGCACCCAAGTACATTGAAACACCCAAAAAGAGTCGATGTGCGTAAAAAGAGGGCGTGTGCAGGGATGCAGTTGGGAGATGCGTTCACCATTTCAACTTTCGACAACCCTCGTACCTGCTGTGGTTGTTGTTTTGGTACTTGTTCCATGGCTCAAGTTACATGGGGGTGTTTTGTGATACGAAAATTGGCGGGCACCCTTTTTAATTGAAAAAAGGAGGAAAAAGCGCCTCATGGACACAGTCAAAAGTATCATTCCCGCCCTGCGTTTCTGCACTGGGAGGTGAGCCATCCTGAAGGGGATGTGAGTTGCCTCATAAATGCCTTGTTCAGGGGCTTGAGAATGTTGAGTGCCGCACTGGGTGGCAGCTCTGCAAGGCACCTGGGTGAAGGGGGGGGGAGGTATTTGGGCTGGTCGTGTGTGCACATATGCATACACACACCCACACCACATACATGATTGCACGACGGTCAAAGGTACCATCCTTGATCACCCCTGCCGACCGCAACCCAATCAAACGCTCCTTGATTTGTTCATCAAGCAATGAATATGGATCTGTAATGAACGATGGAGGTGGTTTAAGGGCAATTCATTACATAGCAGTGCACATCATAGTGCAGATCAGTACACCATACCAGCACACATACATCCCACCCTCGCAATACCACCACACCCGCGCAATAATACCTGTGCGTTGGCGTTCTTTATGCAACTGCTTTTGTGCTTTTTTCTCCCAATTGGCTGTTGCAATGGCATTTAAATCTTCTGGTTTGGCCTTGGCAGATGCAAACAACAGTGTATTGCCCTTTTGCTGCAGCACAACCGCCTCTGCCTCCTCTGCCAAGAGCTGAGCAGCCACTGCGGCAGCTTCTGCGTTGTTGTTCACCTTGACCTTGACCAACCCATGTGCCTCGAGAAGTGAATGCAATGACCGTGCCTGTGCATGAGATGCGCCCTGCTTGCCAACCTGGGCATGGTGTGGGTGGTGGGTGTCGCGCACACCGGGTCACACTCACAGACTCAATCACTCGTTTTCCCTCCCATATCATACCCTCAACAACTCCTTTGCCACACTGTCCCACATGATGCGTGCATCATCTGTCTGAATGCTTGGGGTAGCTGTGTGGTGGAGGGTGGCGTGGTGCTGTTGATGGCAACTTGCGCGATTTTGGACATGTGCACGCACCTGCAACGCGCGTTGTGCATGCTGTGCGCGGCGATTTGTGTGACACACTCAGCTGTGGTATCAGACGTGACTTGCAAGGGACAAACAGCATGCGAGTTGTGTGTGGATGAGTGGAGGTGGGCAACATGTGTGCTTGTCGTTTATTGTTTGTGTGTATTGCGTAGTGTCGCATAAATACCAAGTAGCAACAAGTAGAAAGATGTCATAAACGCCACACTGTCAAAACACTGTCGCTCTGACACACTCTCAAACAACGGTAGTCATATTGATGTGCTCCAACAGCTCTTGATACACCTGGCCAATACGAGGCCGTGCTGCTGGGTTTTCATCCATACATCGGTACACAAGCTCAATGATGGGCTCCGGTCGAGTGGGCGCCACTCTGTAGTATCAAAATGTGTGTTGTGTCACGACCGTGTACAATCTGTTGCCAATAGCACACACCAATAGCACACAACATCATCATACAACATTCACAGCAACATACGTGAGTTGTGGGTAGCGTCTGTTGGCAGGTACAGGCTCACCCTGCAGCAGCTCCATCAGCACCACCCCAAATGCAAACACGTCCACTGCTAGAGATATTTCATTGTGCATCAGCTGCTCTGGTGCCGCATCTGCATGGTGTACAGGGTGTATTGATTGAGTGGGTGTATATATAGTATAGCGTATTGTATATCAATGGACCATGTGGTACATACACATGCAACAGTCCCATTCAACATGCACACCACCCTCACACGCCCCTCACACGCCCCTCACCCCCCCCACCAAACACGTACATGCTTGTGAGCACACCATCTTGGATGCATGCTGTACATCATTTTCATCTGAGAGTAATTTCACCAACCCAAAATCACCCAATTTCGCAGTACCCTTGGCAGTGAGCAGTACATTGGGGCTCTTGATGTCTGCATGACAAAATTTCAATTCCTCATGCAGATACTTGAGCCCCTTGGCCATATCCAAAGCAATATACCGACCCCTAGTGTGTGGGTGTTTATGTCAGTGTGTGTGTGTTGAATGGAGAGGGGTGAAAGGCAGTGTGTGTGTGTGTGTGTGTGTGTGTGTGAGAGAGAGAGAGAGAGAGAAGTATGTGTCTGCACTTGTAATAAGTGTATCCATGATAATCAACACCCAGTACATCAACACCCAGTATCCCCAACAAGTACAACAACAAGTACACCATCACCCTGTACCTGTTAGTCCACTGGTAATCATTGTGCATGCTCCCCGACAGCTGATTGTGCAAATCTCCACCCTCACACAACTCATACAACAATTTAAAGGGCCATTGACTTGTAATACCAATACACGCAACAAGGTTTTCATGCCGACACCGCTGCAGGGTCTTCACCTCGGATAACAACGACTCCACCCGCACCGCCCACTCCCCCATGGACCGCACCACCCCCCCCTTCATGCTCTTAACGGCCACTTTTTGGCCCGACCATGTGGCTGCGTACACCTCCCCAAACCCACCCCGTCCCAAAAGTGCACCATACACGAGTTCCGATTCGTCCACCATGTTAATGTCCCCATAGCGCTCTGCTTGTTCTTTTGTGAGGACAGTGGGTGCGTCTGTGTGTACACCCTGCCATGCATTGGAGCCATAGGGGGAGGTGGAAATGGATGCAGCACTGCCAACACCACCCACCCTGTTGTTGATGTGAGGGGGGGGAAGTGGTGGAGTGGAGATGCAGGTGCCCCAGAAAAACAAGGTGTTATTCTGTGTTATACAATTGCACACACGTGCTTCACACAAAACCAAGAGAGTGTTTCAGCCCCTCGCCATACCGCATGATGCGTGAATCGCCAGCGGCAGCCGCAGCACTGGCAGTGGTGGATGTGCCCGCATCACTCCCCAGCACCTCTGTCTTGACCCCGGGCGCCAGCAAATCATCCTGCATGACAGTCTCACCAGGAGGACGTGCAGCAAACACACGCTGTCCAACAAGGGGTGCCTCTATGTCACCACCACCACCACTAGTGGCAATGCTGCTGCTGGGTACAGGGGCCTTGGAGCCCCCCGAGGGGCCCAGGGGCCCCGACCCCTGCTGCCCTGCGTAATAGCCACCTGCGGCAGCGGCCCCTCCTGCTGCAGCAGCACCACCAGCACCCATCAGGCCATAGGTATCTGGGGTAGTACCCGCTGCAGCACCACCATACATGGTGGCAACCTTCTTGGCATCGCTGCGACGACGCGCAATGACCACCCCGAGGATGATGAGGGCGGCCAATGCGGCAATGCCACCCGCAACGCCACCGATGATGGCACCGATGGGTACAGACGACTCGTTGGTGGGTGCCGGAGAGGGAGAGGGGAGGGGCAAGGGAGAGGGAGAGGGGAGGGACGCAGGGGATGGGGTAATGATGGGTGAAGGTGGAGCCAGCGTTGGGGATGGGGTTGCTGTTGGAGATGGTGGGGCTTTGGATGGGCTGGGTGGTGGTGCAGCTGGGCTCGGCAACGAGGGGCTGGGTGTGGCCTTGGTAGGGCTTGGGGGTGGGGCGACGGAAGGGCTCGGGGTGACGGGTTTTGGGGGGGAAGGGGGTGGCGTGGGGCTGGCGGGTTGTACGGGTGGGCTTGGTGGGGTGGGTGGGCTTGGTACAGATGGACTGGGAGGGCCTGGTCCAGGTAGTGGTGGTGGCAGCAACACGGCTTGTGCTTGACGACGGGCATTGCGGAGCTCCTCTGCAAATTCCTGCTGCAACTTTGTCGCTTTGGGCCATCCGGTGACGATAGATCCTGCATACTCTGCCTCAACACCGTGCAGGGTAGCAGCATATTTGAGGGTGCATATGGATTGTGGGGCAGGTGGCCAGGCAGCCTCGAAGAATGTGCAATTCTGATGGGCAAGGCAGATCTCGCAACACTCTTGCAGAGTTCCTACTATGTTGACTGTGCCAATGCTCGCTGCACCTGTATATTGCATAGCATATTCCATGGTGCATCCTGTAGTTGTTTGGTGGTGGTGGATGAGGTTTTGTGGATGGCATGATCGCTTGTGTTGTGAGAAGGCACAAGAACAATACACACCATCTGCATCTTTGCTGGGTATGGATGTTTCTGCGGATAATGCTCCTATGGCCAGGAGCCACACGATGGCAACGCATTGCATCATCATGCTGTACGATGTTGTAGCGTTTAGACGAGGTGGCAACGACAAGTCATTGTTCTGTACAGAGTTGTTATGGATAGAATCGGATTTGTTTTTTGTGAATGCCAATAATTATGTTTGACCAAGAGCAGGCAGGTGGGAGGTGGCAAAGTAGCTGCCAACACCAGTGAGTCACAGGTGTTTGGGCATGATGAACAGACACAATGTTGTGCGGGTGTGAACACACACACAATGTGTGTGCATGACAAACACATGCAATGTGCGTGACAAACACACATGGGGGCTAGTCACCTTTGTTGTCAAGGTGTGCCCGGCGTACCTGATCTTGGTTGACACAAAACACGAAATTAGATTCAATACATGATAGAATTGTATTGGCAGAATTGACAACAAGCGCACAACATACAACCATCACAGCAAACCACCACCAGATGACGATAATGGCATTGCACAACCATCTTTCTCACCCACCCGTGCTGCATCCACCTCGCATCCATGCACCATACATCCGCACTAGCCATATACACGCATTGCATCAGCAAAATCAAACAAATAATGTCAGCCAAGCACACAATCAACTTGCCATTGCAGCATCAAGTTTGACTCAGAGGTACTTTGTGTATAACAAACAAATAGTGGCTACTAATACGGTAACACACCACACCACAGCATGGAAACAGCAGCTGCACGTGTCAAGACCATCCTTTCCCCACCCCCTCCCGGATTCCCTACTGGCCCTGCTGGCGACGTGTCCCTGCAGCTGTTACAGGATCCCTTGCGCTTTCTCCTTGATATGCATGCACAGTATGGGTCAGTTGTAGGGCTGGTGCTTGGTGGGCAGCGGGTGGTGCTGGTTGCTGATCCTGCCATTGCTCGGGATGTACTGATCGATCGTGCCACTGATGTGTTTGTAAAGGAGGGTACTGCGTTTTTTCCAGGCAGCAGCCTTGCTGGCAATGGTATTGGGGTTGAAGTGGGGGGGGATGATGTTGTTGCACCGTGCCTGTGGATCGGTGTTTGCACATGTGCATGATAATGCGCAACACTGTGGGTGTCCCTCAAACAAGACACCTGCCCCCCTTTTCTTTTTCTTCCTCTCAGGTTTGCTTGTCAGTGATGGTGCGATATGGAGGCGGCAACGTCAACTCACCAACCCAGCATTCCGCACAGCAGCACTCAATGGTTACATTCCTGTATGTGCTTGTGTGATGTATTGGTGGTTTGGTGGTGGTTTGTTGTGCTTTTGTGTACACCGTTGTTGTGTGGGTGCATATTAACATGGTACATGTGTATATAAACATGTAGTTAACTCATACACACACATGTAGTTAACTCATACACCATACACACACATGTACACTCATACATGCACACCACCACCACACCACCAACACAGGCTATACACGAAGCCACCACCGCCTTTCTCAACACCCTCCCCACCACCCCCACTGGTGCTATTCGTGATGTGTATGCAGACTTCAACACACTCACCCTGCGTGTTGTGCTGCAGTCGCTGTTTGGGGCATCCATGCAGGCTCATGAATCCCACAGCATCACCAGTATGTGTGTTGTGTGGTGTATGTGTGGTGGTGTGAACAGTATCAGCAGTATGTGTGTTGGGGTGGTGGAAAGTGATAGGAAAAATGCATGCACAAACACACCCATGTAATGAATGTGCCTTGCATGTACACACTGCCTACATATGCACAACAATGTATCCCTACACACACACACACACATAACCCTACACATGCACAACATTGCATCCCTACACAAACAAACAAACAAACACTGTCACTCACACTCACTCTCACATAGGTGCAATAGAAACAGCATTTTCATTTTTTGCCAAACGTGCAGCAACAGCATTCATCACCCCTGAGTGGTTACCTACCCCCGATAATGTGCAGTACAATGCAGCAGTACAGCGTCTTGATGAGGTGGTGTACCGCCTGATCAGGGAACGAAGACAACAGTATGCCATGTCACAGCAGTACTCCATGTCTGACATTGGGAATGCACAACAACAAGGAGAACAAGGAGAACTACAACAACAACAAGGGGAGGAAACACAAGGGGGTGGTAAACAGGTGTGTTGCATGATGTCCTGATTCACAAAAACATCATGTACATCCCCAAACATCATGTACACGTCCCCGATGCATTGCTTTCACATTACAAACACACACACACCCTCCATACTCCACACACAAACGCATCATTCCCTCCCCCCCCTCCCCCCCAGGATCTCCTCAGTGCCCTCCTCACCAGTGTGGATGACACAGGTGTTGGTATGTCTGACATAGCACTACGTGATGAGCTTATGACATTGCTTGTGGCGGGTCAGGAGACGAGTGCAATACTGTTGGGGTGGACTGCTGCATTGCTTGCACATCATCCTGTGACACAGCAGAGGGTGGTGGGGGAGCTGCAGCGGGTGTTGGGAGGGAGGTTGCCGACCCTGGATGACATGCGGTAAGTACGTGTGCGAGTGTGTGTGTGTGTGTGTTTATGGGGGGGGGTTGGGGTGGAGTGGGGATGTTCACAGTTTCTTGCATGGTTGTTTGGTTGTCGTGAATGGTTGTGTATTTTTGTTCACCATTGTTTGACCATTGACCATCGACCATTGGCTGACCATAGACCGTTGACCATGTGCGTTGACTATGTAGACACACATGACACTGCCACAGGCACTTGGTGGAGCTGCAGTGTGTGTTGTTGGAGTCATTACGTGTGCTACCCCCTGCATACATGGTGGGGAGGTGTGCTGCATGTGACACCCAACTGCAAAGCGGGAGCACAACATTCGACATACCACAAGGTTGGGTGTGGGGGTATCATGCATGCGTGTGGGGGTATGAATGCATTTGAGGGATCTCGTAGCACACATTCCTTTCCCCACATGCACAATGCACACCCAACAACAACAACAGGCACGACAATGCTGGTTGCCCCTTACCTCCTCCACCGCAACCCCACTGTGTGGCCCAACCCCGACCGTTTTCACCCACAACGATGGCGGGACCCCCTTGCGAAACGAGCCGCAGCAGGGGGCCCCGCTGCCATGCTGCCAGCTATGGCAATGCTCACCAACATGTCCCCCAATGATCACTTTGTCCCCTTTGGTGCAGGCCCCCGTAACTGTGTGGGGACGGGGTTTGCGATGATGGAAGTGATGGTGGTGTTGGCGGGGTTGTTGCAGGGGCATGTGTTGCGGCCGGCAGCGGAGGGGGCCTGTTTTCCGCAACCGGGGGCCCTGATTACGTTGAGGCCTGCTGCTGTGGAGCTACGAGTGGTGCCACGTGGATAGTGTTGTTTTGTGAGATGTGCTGCTGTGCTGTTGCATGTATTGTTACATGCGTATCAACCTGCAAATAAAGGGCAGCACATGAAAAAAGATCAGCATAACAACCTTTTGTTATTCGATGCTATTCTTCATCATCATCCTCCTCATCATCATCATTGGTACACGTTATGGTGTATAAAGCATATGTGAGACAAAGGAATGCACAAGAATAATCAATGTGTCGGTTCATGGTGATACACATAAACAAAGACTAGTTCTCCCCAATGTTGACTATGAACGAGGGTTAACACGATCATGACAAACATCATCATGCATGAGAATGACCATGCAACATGAATCACACATCACACACTCTTCTACTACTGTGTCACGTATACACCTGTGTCACGTATACACCTGTGTACCCTCTCCATCACCAGCCGCTGCCTTTTCTTTTTCTCTCCTCTCTGTCATGTACTACACCCCAGTCCCCTCTCCATCACCAGCTGCCGCCTTTTTCTTTTTCTCTCGTGCCTGTTGTCGCAACGACAGAGCGCTACCCTTACCCTGCTTCTTGCCCTGTCCCTGCAGCCGTTGCACATATTCCTCCACACCACCTTCCAGAAGCTGCACACGTGCATCCTGCACCACATACACACGCTGTGCAACCTGTGATGAACACATACAGGTGGTGGTTGTGTGGGCATGAGCAGGTGGTAGTGTGGGTGTGAGCAGGTGGTTGTGTGGGTGTCCACCCTCTAGCACAGCATACATACAACAACAAACAAACAATATATATACACCAAAACCACACCACAAACTCACTCCACCAAAAACTTCATTGTCAATGGAAAACCTCCACCAAAAACAACCCCCCCAAAAAATAACACCCCAAAAACACCCCAACACCCCAAAACACCCACCTGTTGTACAAACCACTGGTCATGACTCACCAACACCAACCCCCCCGTAAACCCCCTCAACGCCTCTGCCAACCCCTGCACGCTATCCATATCCAAATGATTTGTCACCTCATCCAACACCAGAAGTTGTGGCGCCTTGATCAGCACGTTGCACAGTGCCACCCGCACTGCCTGCCCCCCCGACAGGGACAGCAGGGGTTGGGTTGCAACACCCTGTTTAATACCATATTGGTTGTTGAGGCGGCCACGTATGTCGTCTTCCCGGAGGTGTGGGTGTTGCTGCTGTAGCCAGGAGAGGACTGTTAATGGCTGGGGGGGGGGGGCTGACTGGTGGGTGGGTGTGGCTGACTGACCACCACTACCACCACTACCACTACCACCAGCGGTGTGTGTGGGACGAGTGGGCGATGGTTGTTGATCTTTGGTGTGTTGGTTTCTGGTGTGTTGTTCTGCCGCTGCAAGCATTGTATCAACATCGTTTTGCATAAACACCCCAACAAGTGCTTCCCTGTGGCGGGTGATGCTTCCTTGTGTGGGTGTGAGTGTTCCTGCGGGTGTGGGTGTGGGTGTGGGGGGGTCTTCCTGGTACAATGGTGCGTGTGAGGGTGTGTGTGTGACAACCCAGTATACACAAACACCATTACACACACCCCAGTACACACAACCTCAGACACACACCACCATATCCATACCCATGATAAGTTTGACCAGCGTTGACTTCCCCTGTCCATTGGCACCAATCAGGGCAATACGCTCCCCCATTTCCAAATTCAGTGTCACATGATGTAGTACAGCAGTGGGTGCGTTGGGATAGCTAAAGGACACATCTGGGGGGGGGGGGGGACACAGGCAGAGGGGTAAAGGGGGGTGAGTGGGACACACGTGTGGGGTGAAAGGGATGTTGCAAACACAGAGATCACATGTCATGCGAACCCATACCCTACCAACAACCCTGTCCACCCACACCATCCACCCGCACCTCACCCACACCTCACCCACACCTTCCACACACCTTCCACAGCCAGCAGGCTCCCCCTTGACCTCAACGCACTTGGTTGTGGAAGTTTAAACACCACTCCAGCCTCCTCCACATCAAGCTGCACCTCTCTTCTCATGGTGTGAAAATAGCCTATCATGTCCTTGCTGACTTGAAATCTGTTTGATGAGAGTGTGTGCGATGAGTGTGTGTGTGGGTGTGATGAGAGTTTGTGTGGGTGCGACGAGTGTGTGTGTGTGTAATGAGTGTGTGTGTGTGTGTGATGAGAGAGTGTGTGTGAGTACCAAGGAAGATCAACACACCCACATGCAGTACAATGCAGTGTACATATGCAGCACACATATGCACGACAATGCAGCACATATATGCAGTACACACACCGGTGTCCCCTGACATTGGTCTCCACTCCTGTTAAACGTTCTAGCTTTTTCTTCCTACTTGCCACCATACCCAGTGCATTATCATCACCTATGTGTATGTAGGGGTACCCATATGAAGTAGGGGTCATTATATTGACAACACACCTCACCAGCACATACGCGTACTATGCACCACACAATACAGACACCAACCACTGCCCACCCACCCACACATCAAGACGTCGATACACCCACAACATACACCCACAACATACACCCAAACACAGTGTACACCCGCACACACCAACCACACACACCAACGACCCACACGCACCGGTCCTGCGAGCATGTCTCACCCCCTGTGCAATACTCTTTTCCACAGCTTCACGTTTCTTTTCCAACACGGCAACCTGCTTGCCTGCTGCCAGCCTCTTTTCTACCCTTGTTATCACATACTGGTCGTAATTCCTGTTTGTGGGAATGGGTAGGTGTGGATGTGTAGGCGTGTGTGTAAAGTAATGTGTGTACAGGGGTGTGTGTAGTGTGCATACATCCACATCCCCAACACGTACTGTACCCTGTGTAGTAGGTGAGGCTTTTGTGTTGGAGCACAATGGTGTGGGTTGTGACTGCATTCAGGAAGGCGCGGTCATGACTGACTATGATTTGGGTGACGTCGTGTAGTTGTTGGAGGTAGGAGGCAAGCCACAGTGTTGCCTGGGGAGAGGTGTGTGTGGGGGTGGGGGGGTATGCAATTGGGATTATTGGTGTGTGTGTGGGGTTGTTATACAATTGAGGTTATTGTTGTGTGTGTATGAGGTGTTGAATACATATATACAAAGGTGTAGATAGAGAGGAATGACATGCATGTGGGCTATGTATGTGTACACACACCATCCATCCACCCTACACCACGCACCTGTATATCCAAGTGATTTGTCGGTTCATCTAATAGCAAAACATCGGGTTTCATTACCAATGCCTGTGCTATGGCCACTCGCATGCGCCACCCACCTGATAGCTGCTCTATGGGTGCGTTTTGCTGTGTGGGGGTGAAGCCTAGGCCTGCCAGGGTGGCTTGGGCACGCGCCGGGGCAGTTTCCACATCCAGTGCATCCATTTCCTTTTGGGGGGGAGGTGGTAGGTGTTGTGGGTGTTTTTTGAGGGGTGTGGGGTGGGGTGGAGTGTGCGTGTTGTTTTGTTGTGTGTGTGTGTGTGTGTGTGTGTGTGTGTGTGTGTGTGTGTGTGTGGAGAGGTACAATGTGTGGAGGTACATTGTGTATGATGCATACTATGTGCAGTGTATACATATGCAGTTCAAATATAGTGTTCCCCTTGCCTCTGATATGCTTCCCACATACCTCATACATGTGATCCAACACATCAACCGCAGCACCCTGTGCTCTGCTTGCTTCCTCTGCACTCACAGGTGTCTGCATGTCTGAAAAAGCAGCATCCACCTGGGCTGTGAGGTCAACCTGCACAGCACGGGCATGTAGGCCACGCAGACCACTGCGGTGGGTTGCGATTTTGGTGGCGGCTGTGAGTTTGTCTTGTAGATTGTCTAGGTGCAGTTGACGCATTGCCTGGGTGTGGTGGTGGGTGGCTGAGGTGGTGGGTGGCTGAGGTGGTGGGTGGTTGAGGTGGTGGGTGGTGGGGCGGTAATGATGGCGATGGTGATCAAGTGGTTATGGTGCACTCCCACCGCCTCTGTACACCACCACAACCCCTGCACACATATGCACAAACCCTGCACAGACATGCACAACATGTACACACAGACATACACAATCCCTACATACACATACATGCACAACCCCTGTATACACAGACATGCGCACAACATACCATGGCCAGTTGGTCAGCATCACCACTACCCATAGCCTCCTCTATACTCTCACATCGTTGTGTGAGTACTGCACTGCGTGTATCACATGCCAGCACCACTTGCAACACCGACTGTGTGATGAGCATGATGGTGATAGCCATATTATATGGTATTCATGGTATTGTATGGTATTCATGGTATTGTATGGTATTCATGGTATTACATGTTGTTGCAGTGTGTGTAATCAGGGGGGGGCAGCAGTGGGGTGGGCACGTCAGATACAAATCATGTGCCAGCATCTCCCACATGGTGCCCACAACACTACACAGTACATACATAACACACACCAACACACACACAAAGAAAAACACACACCTGCTGGGTGTCGATCCCCTCCAGTTGGTCAACATAGAGTATGCGGATGTGTGTTGGGAGTCCTATGAGCAGAGAACCACCAAGGGCTTTGAGGAGGGTGCTTTTTCCTGTTGTGTGTTTGTGTGTTGTTGATTGTGAAAGTGGGTGGCTCATGTGCAGGTGTGTGCTCATGTATGGATGGGTGCTGCACTTTGGTGGTCATCGTGTGTACTTCGCTCCGCAACGCGATCAGCAAGCAGCTTGCATGTGTCTTCATACCTACACCATTGCGTCCAATGAGACCATAACGTACACCTGCAAAGAGCTTGAGGTGGCAATCAACCAGGAGCTCAGTGTCACCGACAGACACATTGACCTGGTGTGTGCATGGTGATGTGTTTGGCAAATCGCACAATCTGTGCATCTGTGACTTTTCACACCTGTTTCAAATCAATGTCTTTGCGATTTCCACCATCTAGTGTTTCCGTGTGGAACCGAGACTGTTGCGACGTGGCAACGATCATATGAGCGGATGACGGTGAGAACACGCCTCTTACTTCTCTCAAACGCGCGGTTAGAGACGCACTACACAATTAAGAGTGCTTCCTTTAACAAACAAGTGACAATACTCGAAGAAAACAGCACAAAAAAAACATCAAAACCCACCACCCCCTGTCAACAAATTCTCAGGACAGGGCAACAACACCAACAAGGGCAGCACCAAAGCTGCAATGCCTGTTGCCACCAGTGCGCTATCCTGTGGTGTGCTCAGCTCCTCCAGCTGTGGTGCGACTGGCCCTCGCTGCAAAAACACAACAATCAACACCCAAAACAACGCCAGTGTGTCGATGATCCCCGCCACACCCAACACAAACAGGGTGAGTGTTGACAACGCAGTGCCCGCTCGTCGACCCCACAATCCAGCTGCAATACGCCCACCGTCCACATCCCCTGTGTGTGTGCATGTGATGCTTGGTTGTTCAAGCATGCGTTTGTATATATTTCATGTGTTTCTTGATGTGGTTGACCAAGTTTGACCATACCGACAGGGATGCTGTTGAGTGCGTTGACCAGCAATCCAGCCCACCCAGCAAGTAGCAATGGGTTGAGGTTGAGTGTGTCTGTTCCAGCCAATGCATCACCTAGTGCAAGCTTGCCTGAGAGTAGATAGGGTGGGATGGGTAGGATGGATACTTTGGTTGCCGAGTTGTGTACAGTGGTAGAATGGGTAGGAATGCTTGTTGTGTACAATGATGCATATGGGTGATACAGAAACCCAGTATCCCCCCCCACACACATCCATCACCCCCCCCCACACACACACATACCCAATATCCCCACTAGGAGAGAATCTTGAAATGCACTGGGCTCCACTGAGACACCCCCCACCCCAGCAGCCGTCAACCCCAACCCTACCACCACTGCTGCGAGTGCTGCTGCTGTACCATACAGGGGCCCCCTGGCAGACACCTAGGAAATGAGGGGGGGGGGGGGGATGTGTTGTTTGTATGTTTGTGGGTATACACGTGCGTGCAGGTTTGTGCATGTGTGTACACGTATATGCGTGTGTATGTGTACATCTGCTCGTGTACGTGTGCATCCCCTCACATCCCCTCTCCCACAACCCCTTTCCAACAACACCATCCCCTCTCCTTTCACACACACAACCATACCCTCACACACGCACACCCCACACATAAACACACACAAAAACAAACAAACACACCTTGAGCAGGGCCTCTCTATTGGGTACAGGTGCTGTTGGTGTATTGATCCCACCAAAACTCCCTAGCAACCCCAACCCAGCTGGGAGGAACACTGGTGGTGCCAACTGTACATTGGCTTGCTTTGCTGCACTGTAATGACCATATTCGTGTATTGCTGTGTATGTGAGTGTGGTGTGTGTGAATGTATTATGTATGTGTTTACACTTGTGTGAGGGGGTATACATAGTGTATGCTGCACCTTGAAAGAACATATATATACACATGCATGTCAAACACATACCTACCTACATAAATTCACATCCATGCACAGCACATCGTACATGCACATACACCGCGCACCACGCAACAACCCCCCCCCCCCACACACACAGACACACACTACACACCACACATACCAAGCAACCCCAAAAACGCAGCCGTCCCAGGCAACGCAGCCCCCAGTAGCTCTCCAGTCAATGGTGGCGCCCCCTCATCAAACGACAGCAGTGGAAACCCATTGCAACTCAAACTGGTCACCACTGTGGCCAGGCCAAACAGCCCACTGAGTGCCAGGGGGGGGAGGATGGGGGCAGGTGGCAGGACTGCGTCAGTGGGTATGACGACCACGACTGGTTTTGCCTCACGTGTTTCCAGCAGGTACAGGGTGTACTCGTTGCCTAGGAGCGCCTGAGGGAGGGTTGTGTGGGGTTGTGTCGGTGAGTGTGGGGAGGGAAATAGGTGTGTAGGTGATAGTGGGGAGTGGGTGGGGGACATGTTGGACAGAGGAACATGTATGTGGGAATGTACACAAGCACATGCATACAGGTAGATTGCATCATGTACACTGTCCACAACACTCACAGCACATGTACACTCACAGCACATACTTGCAATTTAGCACTGAGTTGTGCATGTGTCTTCTTAGGGTCTCCTCTCAAATTGCCTTTGAACAGCACACCATTCTGCTCCTGTGTGGTATAGTGGTGGTTTCATATTGGCAATAGTGGTGGTTTCATATTGGCAATACAGCGGTGATGATAGAACATTGGTGATACAGTGGTACATTTGATATAAGTGATACAAGAGTAATTCACATTGGTAGCACAATAGTGACACAACAAATCACAGCATGCAATGAAAAACACCCCGCCCACACATACATAGTTTTCAACACCCGTTACGAAAAAGCTGTCAAACCCAAACACACTGAATCTCAACTGCTCAATAACCTCCTTGGGCAGCTGCAGATTTCTGTGTGCCACAAATGGTATTGTTTGTGTACACAGGTGATATTGTTGACTCTCATGAATCCCAAAAATCACATACTTGGCAGCATCTCCCCCCTCAAAGCCGATGTCAGGCACCGGTACATCACTTGTGCTCACGGGGGGGCGTTCACTGCCTGAGGACTGCTCCCCATCATTGCCAGGATTGGGTTGTGATGCATTGGCATGCACAATGCGGGATTGGTGGGGTGCAGGGAGTGGCGTCCGCCTGTGTGTTGAATCAAGGCAGTGACATCCGGGCACCTTGGGGATGGAGCATGATTTTGCATGATTTTGCATGATCTGCATGCTATATTCCTCAAAATACCGTGTGCTGGTACGACTTATGAGATGTGTGTATCTAGGATGGTGCACAAGCTGCATGATGGTCAACAAGGATGCAATTGATCTTGGTGCTTTATTACATTTGCGTGGAACGAGCTGCACTTGACTACTGCGGTGCCCAAAATGGAATGAACGGGCAATGAGCAATCGCAAATATGAAAAACTACAACAACAACAACATCATCGTCATCATCTATTTGCATAGATCTTGCATTCATCCTGTGCACCAGCCTCAACATGAAGCTCACAGCAAGCACATCTACGCGACCTTTGCGGTTGCAGCAGCGACCAACACAACGATCAAGGTAATGGTCCATGCCTTGCGTTTGCACAGAGTCTCTTTGTCACAATTCCCCTGAGCAATCTCCAACCACAACAGGCAACCATCCACACGAGTACAAGCACTGTTTGGCAGGTACTTGTTTCTACTACTTTGCAGTGCATGCTCCGCCCAACCACAACCCCACCTCCCTCTGCTTATCACCCCCACCCATCTTCATCCACAGGAAGGACCCAGAAAAAGATGCAGATAAAGAGGAGCAGTTTCGCATCCAGCAGGAACTCCTAGCACGACGCAAAACGGGGGCGTGGCAGCAGGAGGTCCAGGAGCGTCGTGCAGAGGTGTCAAAGTACATGAAGGATCCTGAGTATAAGAGAAAGGTGGATGCAGAAAAACGCAAACGGTATGGAGGTTTTGGTAATGACATGTGCTGTGTTGAGTGTGTATGATGTTGAGCGTGTATGTTGACTGTGTATGTGTTTTTGACGCCCATTGACAGCATCAAAACACATGCCAGTGTCGATATACATACCAGTATCAACATGTACCAACTGATGCACACATATGCATAATAGTGAGCAATATGTTCATTTGAACACACATACTTCAGATTTGAAGCAGCCAAAAAGGAGGCAGAAAAAGATATTCCCAAATTTGGCATCATCATCCCCATCAACCCAAGTACGCACATTGCATTCAACATGAGTCTGTTGTTTTGGTCATGCACACTGCATAACAAACACGTACACATACACACACACACACACACACACACACACGCATTCCCACCCCGCACATCACAGTGGGCATGCCTGAGTATGATGGTGGAGAGCGCTTTGACCTGAGGGGCAAGTATGTGGACAATGGGTGGGTGGACGAGGATGCTGACGTGATGAAAAAGGTACGTGATGGGGGGGAAGGAGCCATGATCTTTTATGTTCAGGATGGTTTTCTTTGTCCAAGGTGGAGGGGAGGGAAGGGAACAGGGAGGGTTTGTGTAGTGTATGACGTGTACATAGAAACATACGGACACATGCAATATCACATAGAAACACATAGACAATGCACAGACAATATCAACAATTTCAATGGTCTTGACTGCTCTTCATCCCAGTATTTGCGCCCCCCCACACAGATTGGCAACTTTTTTGGCTTGGGGAAGAAAAAGGAATGAGGGCTTGGGGAAGAAAAAGGAATGAGGGCTTGGGGAAGAAAAAGGAATGAGCTATGGTACTGCCTAGTACGTTGCACAGCAACCACATGTGTGTGTGTTTATATTGCCAGTCGCACAGCTGTGTGTGTCTGTGTACCGATGACGACGTTGCTATTTGATATGACGAGTTTTGCTGTTTGTTTTTTTAACAGCAGAACAGTACATGCCAAAGTGCCCTGGGCATACGTGTGCATGGTGACAACAGGGTGTTGTGCAGCAGCAATGTTTCCTTACAACCTGATGTTGGTGTGCAGCAGCAATGTTTCCTTACAACGACAACTTGGTTGTGGGGCAGTTGCAAGGGACAGATGCTTTGTCTCAGGTCAAACGCTATTTGGTCAATACAGTCAACCACAAGGAGAACACCACCATGACAAACTCATACACAAGATAGTCAAGACACGAATAAGTACGAGGTATATGACAACCAGCAACAGTATAAAAGCAAACATCTTTCCCTCGTCAATATCTCTTTCCAACCATGAAAGTCACACACGCTCGTACATAAAACATCAAATCTCACATACACCAGTCTCTCTCAACACGCATGGTATGCAAAGCTTCTACACACGTCATGCATGCTCCCACACACGTCATACATACTCCCACACACATACAAGGTAGGCAGCAAATAAAGCACTGCCAAGTACAATGCACACACAACCACATGGTCAACACTATAGTCAATGTCACACTCCATGGTCAAACACAAGTGTATGACGCATTCCATCACAGGAGGCTACTCATGACACCTCAACCCCACACATGAGACAGCCCAACCCCACACACCAGAGCACTCACATAGGCTACCCAGGACACCTCCACCCCACACAGCAGAGCACTGATTTTCTCCACCAGAGCAGCGAGGGTTTCCTAGGGCACCAGAGGGTTTCCTAAGCTCCCACCACTGCCTCATGCTCTTGCTGCTGCAGGCTTGCTATTGCCCCCATCAACAGCTGCCGCTCCTCCCCCGGTAACCGTCCTGCACGCTGATTGGCCTCTTTTTCAACTGCCACTAGGAAATGAGAGGGGAGGGAGCCAGGGGACCCCACTTTTGACAGGCCCCAGACAAATTCCACCAGCTGCAGGTCATCAAATGCTGGGAGCAACTCTGTGTGGGTGTACACATGATGTATTGTGTGGGGTATTGTGTGGAGGGTGTGCATGGGTATGGTGATGTATCAGGAGGAGTGTGAAAAAGATGTATCATGAGGGTACTGCATTTAACAACCATCCATACTTCTTTGTAACACACACACACACACACGCGCGCGTGCGCAAACACACACATCCCCCTTGTCAATACCTCGTTCCAACACGCTATGTGCTATGGATGGCAGCAGTGTTCCTGACAGTGGATCCTTGTACCCCTGATCACTCAGTGCTATACCCACATCCGCCCACTTTTGGGGGCCTAATGACCCACAGTGGTCCACCAGGCAGCTTCCCACAGCATCAACAGCGTCACTGGGGAGTCGATGCTGCAGGGCGGAGAGGGCGGTCAACGTAATGGTCAACGAATCGGCGTCTGCAGTGGAGAGGAGTTGATGCTCTGTTCGACCTGAAAGGAGAGGGGAGAGGGAGGGGGATGGGTGTGGAGGTGTGGGGAGGGGTGTTGCATTAGGTATGGGTGTATTCATGTGTGTGTGTGTGGGCAGGTGGGTGGGTGTGTCAGGGAAAACCAGCAACAACATAGCATCACACGCAACCATCCCCCTCCTACCTCCCCCCAACCTCCCCCCACCCCCACATCACCCCCGCATCACCCCGCACCTGCGATGAGGGACCCCCATGTGTCCAACAGGGCCCCTCCCAAGGGGTTGTACTGCCTGTATGCAAGGGCACCCAGAAGTCGAGCAAATGCAGGTGCAGTCATAGTGGTGGTGAGCTGATCAAGTGCCACTGTGGCAAGAGCATCTAGGAAGCCAGGGGTGGGGCTTCGTAACTGTGTGTGTGGTGTGTATAGTATGTGGTGTGTGGTGTGCACGCAACATGGCTTTGACGTGGTATCAAGCAGATGTGATATCAACCACGCAGATGTGATACAAAGCAGATGCGAGATATGCACTGCTGGTGTATCGTATACACACTGCCGGTACATCACATACACACCAAAGAACACACACCACAACACCCCCCCACTTCCTACACACAAACACACCTTGACCAAATCATCAAAACACACACACCACAACCCACTCCCACAAACACACCTTGACCAAATCATCAGCAAACCCAGCAAGCTGCTCTGACGTAAACTGCTGCAACACCGGCCCAAAACTCAACTGTCGCTTGAGTGTCGTCACCACCACCCCATCTAGCGCATCATACTGCACAACACTCAGCACCCGCAACAACCGACACGCGTCTTCCGGTGCAAAATCAGCATACATGCGACGTAGTAATGCACTACACAACGTGTCTATGGCACTGTGGTCGAGTGTATAACCGAGCAAGGGGGCGGCTTCGAGGAGGCGGAGGAGTTGTGGTGTGGAGAGATGTGTGAGGAGTGGTGGTGGGGTGGGCATGGTGGCGATGTCTTCGTCATCACTGTAACTGCCCGTGCTGGTGATCGTCATGGTCGGTGGGTGGGTGGGTGTGGGATCGGGGGTGGTGGTGGGTGTGTCCACGCATGCACCAGCACCAGCACCAGCAGCGCCACCATCCATAGCAGCACCAAGCACGGTTGTTGTTGTAGTATTGCTGGTGTGTGTATTGCTGGTGTGTGCTTCAGTCATGTGTGTAATGCTGGTGTGTGTCTTGCTGGTTATTGCGTCTCTCTCTGGTGTGCTCGGTGATGTGGGTGATGCACGCAAGAGTCTACTGTACAAGGCTGCTGCAAGTCTACTATGCTGTGGCCCTGGGCAGGCATCAGCAAGTGCAGTGATCAAAGCACAGCATGCTTGACCATCTAGGGTATGTGTCTTCTTGCCCACCATCTGTTTGTTTTATAAAGGGGGAAGATATGGGGGAAGATATGAGAGAAGATGTAGGAGAGTATTCGGATGGTAGGGAATTGGAAAGTGTGTGAATACGTGCATGCGAATGTGAATGTGTCTGTGTGCAGCCAGATACGGCAAGAGACCAAGAGAGACACCACCAGCACACCAAACCACCACAATTCCACACCTTGGTCACGTATCTCACCAGCCCATCATCCAACTGAGCACCCATAGACGCCAGCGCACGCACCACCTGTGCCCCATCCCCTCCCCCATACCGCCCCAGCTGCAACACCCGCCGCTGTGCCGCCACTGCACGCTGCGCTGTGCTCCCAGGCACAGTCACCACCGTGCGCCCCCCCCCCGGGGCCGGCGCAAGGGGTGTGAGGAGGTGCTGTTGTACTGTGTTCGCAAAGTGGCCGTCGAGGGGGTTGTGTCGGCATTGGGCGTAGAGTTGGAGGACACGTATGAGTCGCCATGGTGGGAGGGTGGGGATTTGTGGGAGGAGGATGGTGGCAATGGCATCGAGAAACTCTCGACTGGGTGTGTGTGCTGTCTTGGCAAAACCCTGAGGGGGAAGATGTACATGTGCTGGGAGGATGCATGACTGTATTGGTGTGTTCACAACACACACCTCAAGCAGCTGACACATGTTACTTGCAGTACACTGCCGCCTTGCTGCCCCCTGCATTGCTATATCATCCCCACTCGCAAAATATTGCAAATACACACGGTAGCTCAGGGCGTCCAGTGCATCCACCAGCAGCTGTCGCTCCAGGGTACCAAACACACTCGGGTGGCGTGTATAGGCGCGACCCAGAGCATGCGAGAGCTGACAGAGGGCACGCAACGACAAGGTGGGGGGCTTGTTTGGTGGCGCGTGATAGGGGTTGGCGATGGTGCGAAGGGATGCACGGATGGTGTGTATGTCGTGCTTACATACAGGGGCCTGTGGATGATGTGGTGCATCGGGATTGGATGTATGGATGTTGGATGTACCACTGTTGTGTGCACCCACACACCAACCTTGGCTAGATCTGTCCATATGAGTAAGGTGCCTGACAGCCCCTTGCGAAGCACACCAGGCTTGCTGCGCTGGCGGGGTGGGGGGGGGGTGCGTGGGGTGGTGTCGGGTTTGTCTTGCTGAGTATTGACTGGGTTGCGTGGCTTTCGCTGCTTCTGTGGCTGATCATTGCTGCGTCCTTTGTGGTGCGGCCGTGTGCCTATGTGTGGGTGTGGATGTGTGGGTGCATCGCTTTGTCCACCAATCTGCTCACCTCACAAATCTACCTGCTGATGTATGTGCACGTTGTGCCTGCAATACAACGTTGAGACGGATGCGCTCCAGCTTAGGAGAATGCTGTGTAGACAGTCGTGGAGGTGCATGTCAACGCTGAAACAAACAAAGGCTTGCATTATCGCATCAACAGCATTTACAAGACACTGCAATGTGTATTGCAGAGTATCGGAAGGGTGTATACGTACGTACCCCGTTGCTAATGCTCACGAGATTGGATCGTTTTAGCACACCCCTTGGCAAATCAAGGTGCTGTACCATCCTGTTCTCAGTGGTCCTCAGTGATCCTTAGAATACAGCAGTCGTATCAATGTTACACAACATAGAGATGTCATCAAAAACAATAAAAACTCCCATGCACACCCTGCGTGGTCACACAGTCTCTGCCTTGCGCGAGACATGCAAAGGCTATCATGGCTGTGTGGTGGGCGATACATCATCCCCAGGTTGTGGGGCAGCAGGTTGTTGCATGATGCTTGTTTTCAATCCCAACTGCTTCAACAGTTCATCAGCTTGTGCAAGTGTTTGTGACTCCTGCGCATGAAAAGTATGTGACACAGTGAATACACAAGTATGGTGTGTGTGGCTGCAAAACACCACAAAAAAACATACCAGTTGGCTCAACGTGTCAATCTCGTCACACGCAGATCGCACAGCACGTCCCAGCTCTGTGTTGGAGCTCAACGAGTCTTCATAGCCACCTGGTACCTGCGTGGATGCATGTTGTGCTTCGCTATCACGCAACACATTATGTGTACCACCCCCCACCGGCATACCACCCAATCTTCCTCGGGGGTGAGTCCCTCAAAGTCATCTTCGGGCGCCTGTGTTGGGATGTGTGGAACATGGTTGACCACCCAATGTGTTATTGGCGTTATAAACGCGTTACAACATGCCACAATACCGTGCTAGGCTGTTCAGGTGCCGTGGCTGCGCAGTAAATGCGTGAAAAGGCTGGAAAATTGGGCTGCACCAGGCATGCTGCTTTCCATCTTGGCGCTTTTGCGGGAAACTGTTGTGCACGCGTACTGTGCGTCCAACGACATGGTATTGGTGTTGTGGTGAGCAGCTTCATGGTGGTGTATATAATGGAAAACAACGACTTTTTTATGTATATAATACACAAAAACATAGCATCTCAACAAAGTCACAAATGGAAACCACACACCACACATAAACAACAACAACAAACACCATCGATAATGGATGCACAACAGCATCATCACCATCAACCTCCCCCGGTGCACGTCCCCAATGTGGGCCTTAGCAGCATCTTGCCACACGTACCCCTACCAGTGGCAACCCTCCCAGCAATGGGTGTGCCTGAAGCATCGCTACAAGGCAAAATGTTGGCATCAGATCCAATCACACCCAGCCCCTCCACACTGCAGCGAGTTGCAGATCTTCTCAACGCCACCGACACATCATACGTGTATGTGTGCTGCATAGATTGAGAACGACAGGGACACAAAACAACCACCTTGCACACCCCATCTTGTTGTCTTCTCCACACCCAGGCACCCCACGTGTGCAGCACACGCGATGCCAGCCTCACCCATCCTTGAAGCACTGCTGCAGATAGATCCACAGGTGTTGGGGTGCAAGCCTGCGTCTTCACCTGCACCAAGAGGTATTGAGGTGACTCTACAGTGACACGTCCAAATTGTCCCTCCGACACACACTTATCACAGGCCCCACCACAGACGCACAGCCCAAGGCAGCACGAATTCCCACACCTGTTACGTCACCACTAGAAAATGGCAACACCACACCTCAACGAGTTGTCACAGTGGTCAGGTCACATCGACAAAAGCGCAAGGCGGTACGTGTTTTGTGGAGTTTTCTGTACAGGGTGTTGTGATGCGCCTCCACATTCATCCATACACAAAACAGGAAACACCAGCAGATGGCACACCACAACCCTTACGACGCAAGCCCCTGTTGCAGAGGTCCATCATGGTGGACGAAAACACCCGGGAACAGGCCACACAGCACCTTGTTGCACTGTGTGGGGAGATGTTGCCCGACGATGACGAGGCAGTGGTAGAGTCCCTCACCCTGGAGCAGCTCACCTCACTACGTGCGTGCATGTTGTTTTTTTGCTTTATAGCAATACCCCACACTCTGTCATCTCACAGGTGCTGCTGTGCATGCTGCTGTGGACGCACAAGCAGATGTACCACTGCCGCTGATGACCAAGCTGGTGTCCCTGTGTGGGCGCATTGCCTCGCTTCGTACCAAGCGCAACTTGCCCCTTGTTGATTCACAAGTATGTAGTAGGCACGCGCACATCATCATGTGCACGGTACACCACCACCACCACCACATCCACCCACTCAAAACACAGGCTGCAGACGAACAGCTCCAGCCCATCCTCGAGGCGCTGGAAGCAGCGTCATGTGCACTGCTGCTCATGAGCGCACCCAATGCACCACCCGGGGTGGTACAGGAAGAGGTGATCGAGGCGGTGCTGGAGCTGCTCAAGCACAACTTGCAATACAATGTCTACTGCTTTGTAGACGGTGCTGCTCGACAGCTCTACCGCCCGCATGAGGAGCATTTTGGTATTTTTTGGAGTGTGTTTCGGTACCCACATCAAGGTGGGTGTAATACCCTGTGTGTCACCCCACCACCACCTCCCCACAGACAACGACAACCAAGAAGCATCCACATCCACACCGAGCAGCAGCCGAGGCAAAGGCCGTGGACGTGGGCGTGGTCGTGGGCGTGGTGGGCGCACCACAGCGTCCCACCATCCCGCACCCACCTCCCAGTCGCAGCAAGTGCTCGCATCCCTAGAGGCCGCTACACTACTCGTCGCGCAGCTCATGGGTGCTGTACGCCTGCAGCCTTCGTATGTGTTGCCATACATCAAGGTTGCCCTCGCCAGCTTGTCCATGGAGGGCATTCCACAGGTGCAAATGCATGCCGCTGCCACCGTGTTGGCTGCCTTTGTGAGCAATGCAGGTGCACCTGAACGACAACAGGATGTGATGGGGCAGTTTCTGTCAGAGTTTCTGCGCAGCATCACATCAGGGACACACCCCCGACGCACCTTTCTCGTCGATCCAGAAGCCAACGTGTTGGTACACCTTGCCAGTGCACTGTTGGTGGAGCTTGTACAGGTGTGGTGGGTGTACATTCATTGTTGTTGTTTATTGGCGCTAGACAATCCTCTCCTTGTACTACCACCTTTTTCTCAACCACACCTCTTTTTGTTTCTCTCTTCCTAGTGTTCAGCAACTCTCCCTGGTCATGATGAGACCCACGAGGCTGTCCCCGCATGTTTCAAACCTGTGTTTCATTGGGCAGATACGTTTTGGGCTGCCATGCTGGATGCGGTACCACAAAGCAAGGCAGCCAAAAGCGATGCAGAGCTGGATGTCAAGACGCTGCTTGAGGTGGTGGTTGCAGGTAGGAGAATATGTTGGGGAAGACCTGGTGGAGGGACTGATGATTTGTTGTTGTTGTGTTCCAGAATGATCCACATTTGATACACATGTCTGATACAAATACCCTCCATCACCCATTCACGCCCAAACAACAACAGATCTGATCGCCTTGCACACACTGCCAGAGTGGCCTGCAGCATCGGTGGTGCTGCTGCGAGGGGCGCTGATGCTAGGCGGCCCACGTGGCGTACAGCATGCAGACCCAGCACCACGCCTTGTTGCCATCGACCTGCTGGGCACCATTGTAGCACAGCTGTGGCGGGGGGCAGCCATGGTGGACTTGGATGCAGCAGCCCTGCATGCGTTGCTTGATAATGTAGGGTGCTCACACAGGGCAGATGTTGAAAAGGCCATGAGCCCACAACGTGCAGCAGGGGCGGGTGTGCGTGTCATGCAAGTGCAGCAGGCGCTGCTGGGGCATTTGGGAGCATTGCAGCAGGAACGAGGGGGGTTGTTGGAACCTGCGGCAAGTGCATTGACACATGTGGTGGCACGCCTCTGTGCAGAAGACGCCATGGTGCTGGAAAAGGTATATTATTGTTGGGTGTGTTGTTGGGTGTGTTGATGGGTGTGTACTGGGTGGTGTATACTGGTGTAGTTGGTGTGCTGTGTGTGTTGCATACACTCGGTATACTGGGTGTATATCTCCAATGTCACTCCCCAACGCACAACAACAAACCAAAGGCATCCAAGGACAACAAAACCGAATCAACACTGCGTGCCTGCCTCACCCGCTACCGTGAGCTTGTAACCCAATGCAAACCCAGCGACGTGCACACCCATGATCCACTGTCTGCATCAGATGCACGCCGCGTGATGGCTGCATGGGTGTATGGGGGCCTGCTGGGGCATGTGCGTACCCGACAGCTGCAGCTCTTGGTAGAGTGTTGTGATCCCAGCAAGCAAGCGCCTACGACACGTACAAGAGCAATGCGGGCATTGGGGATGGCTGTTGAAGCGGATCCTCGTGTGTTGGGGCAGCCTGATGTGCAGCAGGGCGTCTCCAGGGCATTGGAGGTATTGTTGTTGGGTGGGATGTATTGCGTATTTACTGCGCACACATTTTGCATACTGCGCACACATTTTGCAATGAAATTACACAGCAATAAGGACTACGCACAACTCAAATACACCACCACAACACCCCTCCTCAACCCCCCTCAATAGGATGAATCAGTGGCGGTGCGTGATGCAGCAGTGGAGTTGCTGGGCCGCCACATAGGCAGCAGTGAGGCTCTTGCGCTGGCCTACTTTGACGTGTTGGGACGTGCTGCAGCGGACCCAGGCACCAGCGTGCGCAAACGGGCCCTGCGCATTTTGCTCGACAGCTGTGCGCGTGTGCCCCAGTTTCCTCGTGCCACAGAGGCCTGTGTGCATGTACTGCTGCGTGTTACAGATGAGGAGGAGAGCATACAGGGGTTGGTGGTGCGGGCACTGCATGAACTATGGATGAGCAGCACCAGTGCAGGTGTGTATTGTTTTGTACAAGTTGTTTCGTGTTCAAGTGTGTTTCCATAGGGTATGTTGGGGTATACAATAACGGTGGTCATTTATATGTGTACATATTTACCCCCCCACAGATGTGGTGTCGTCTAGGGCAAGTCAGCTTGCAGCAGTGGCTCTCAGCATGTATGATGTGGGAGGTCGAGGGGTCATGCAGCTGCCCTTTACCTCCAAACACAAGCTTGTCTCTGCACTGCATAGTGCTGCCACCTTGCAAGGCACTGGTATGGGGATGTACCTGCATGCATGGGGGTTGTTGGTTTTATTGTTGCACACACACTGAGCTAGTATGATGGTGCTTGCTGTGATTATACGTACATCATCTTTGTTTGTATTGCTCACTGTGATGCTCATGACTGAAGTACATCATACATACACAATGCATACATACATACCACACGCAGACCACGCAAAGACATTTGCAAGCTGCCGTGCTCTTGCAGTGGCATTGTTAGATGGTCTGCTGGATACACTTCAGTCACCTGGGCAGCAAGGTGCTGCAGTTGCTGTACTTCCCTTCTTTTTGGTGTGTGTATGTTTGTGTGTGTGTGTGTTGGGGGGATATGTGTATGTGTGTGTGTGTGAGGGGGATGAATGTGTGTGACTTACCATGCCCAGTAAGACAATGTGAAGAAAAAAAATTAAAAAAGGTCAAGCTGTCACAAACCCATATATTGCAACAGGATACTATTTCCTCCTTGTATACACACATCTTTTTAATACGTGCACAATACTCTTTTCATGTGTACACACACCCTCATACATACACACCCCCTCATACATACACAACCTCTCCTACATACACACCCTCTCTCACAGGCCCTGCATGCACTGAGTTTGGCTTTCCCAGCTGCATGTGTGCCACCCAAGGACCAGGGCCGCTTTATACGCTGCCTCGTGCCCTACATAAAGGTGTGCGTATGTCTGGGTATACATGAGGAGTGTGTACATAGTGGTACTTGCACATCAACAGCATCATGTAATTACAAGCTGCAACATGTACAAATATCATGCTCATGGTACTAGGCATGTCATTACTGCCACCACGCAACCAATGCCTCGTGCATCCTCAACAGGCCGGGGTGGGTGGTGAGGACACCTCACCTGATGCACTACGTGTCAGTGCTGCTGTGACACTGTGCACTATCAGCACTGTTGATTGCTTGCTGGAACATGTTGGTCAATGTGCTGGGTATGTGTGTACCTTGTAGGATATTCATACATATAATTTCCTGTTGTTCACACACCTGCATTCACACAGTTGTATACACGCACCTGCGTTCACACACCTGCATTAACACACCTGCATTCACACAGTCACATACACACACCTGCATTCACATACATGTAGGGTCTCTAGCGTGGTGCTCTCCCATGACCTTGTATATATAGTCAACAACCACCTCTACGTACAAGCAGTAGCAGCAGCATGCAAATGTCTTTGTACATTGGCAGCATTCACACGAGAAGCGGCCATCATGCTGCAGCACCGCGTGCAGGTTGGTGTGGGTGGTGCACTACCTTTGTAGTGTGCTTGGACAATTGTATGCTTGGACATACTATCTACTTGTGATGCAGAATGCTGCTGTAAAGAATTGTATTCACAGCACAATTGTATGTATATATCCACACACATATTCATTCACAACATATGCACCAAATCACCCCCATTACATCCTCTACACAGACGCATTTCACCACGTTGCAAAAAGTCAAAGAAGCGTTTGACCAGGGGTTGCCATCTGAGGAGCTTGGTGCTGCACAAGCACATGCAGCACGACACTTGTACACATTTGGTATGCTATAGTGCTGCTGATTGTGCTGGTTATAGTGCTGTTGATAATGCTGCTGTTGATTCAGTCCTTTCTGCCCATACCAGCAACCAACACCTTTTTTGTAAACACACAGGGCAATATGTGCGCTATGGTATGGACATGGTGGAGGATGAACAAGCTACCCAGGAGTTGCCCTCAGCACAGCAGTGTTTGCAATTGACGTTGCAATACCTACAACAACCCAATGGTATGCCTGTGTTGCTTTTTTGTGTGTGTTGTAGGTATATGTACGTATATTATACATGTAGTACATTTGCATCACTGTTGACAGGGGTGTATTGCACATGCTCTTCACATTCCTCACACACACCATTCCTCACACACACCAACCCCCCCCCCCACCATTCCCCCCCCCCCACCTCAGTGGGCATCCGAGTGCAGGAAAGTGCGCTGCAGGCATGTGGCATGATACTAGTGGTTCGCCCTCGTCTCACCCTGAGTGCACCTGTCAAGCGTGTCATGCAGATGGTGATGGCCCCTCATGCAGCACCTCAACTCAAAGCCAGGGCCCTGGCCAACATTGCCGACATGCTCAGGGTCTGTATTATGGATTTTTTGTTGAATTTTGTTATGATTGTATGGATTTTTTGGGTTTCATGTGATGTGACATGTACATGTGTCTGCTTGTGTACATGTGTGCTTGGGTATATGTGCTTGTGTATGTATTCACAGCATGCATTGACTTTGCTGTACCTGCATTCATACTCGGGGTGCTTGAGCGTGTGCGTATACACATATCACTCCACCACGAAATGCTGCTCTTGTGATGTTGTATGACCCACAATTATTGGTTTACCACTATCATCAACCACCATCATCACGCCAACATAGCCCTGTGTGTTCATCACGCCACCCCCTTGACACCCACATGACACCCAGGCTGAGGCAGCACGTATGGTGAAAGCACAACCACAAGCCACTGCGTCAAGGCCAAACACACCTGTAGCTGTTGTGAATAACGCAGATGATGCTACATATGCTGGATCTGCTGTACAGGTAGTGGGCCATGTGTGTTGTGAGGGGTGCATCGTACCTTCACATCAACCTCACACGTTGTTGATGTTGTCATCATTGTACAGCGTTGGTAGTTGTTGTATAGAGTATGGTCATGTCGACATTTTGCATGCATTACAAAAATTCATCTTCCGTGCATCACAACACAGACGCTGTGGGAAGATGTATTGCGTCTTGCCCTTGATCCCACCCCCCTGCAGCTCTCTGAGGGCCCCCACAGTCCCAAGAATGCAACAGTGAGGACCAGGGCACTGGATGTTGTTGATCTCGCACTCAGGTATGTCTACAATATGTCTATAATGTGACATATATAATGTGACATATATAATGTGTCAGGGACCAACCTCCTTAAGCACCTGTATATACACTCATTGCAATTCCCCTCACATATCACCAATGATATCCACTATGATGTATCCCTCCCCAACCCATGCACCCCCTGTTACCCCTTTTCACCCCTTTTTACACAACACCTCCCTCACGCGCCCCCCCATCCAATCACCTCCCCCCTCCATTTCCAACCGACACTCCCAGCCATTGTCCTCACCCCACCCACCCACCCATACCCACACAGTGATGGCCTTGTTGCACCATGGACAGCTCTCCCCACCCTCGTAGCACTCACAGCAGATCCAGTACCTGACCTGGGCACACGAGCCCTACGTCTGCTGCGGAGGGAAGAGACCAAGGCACCCCAGCAGTATGACAAGTGCCTGAGTGAAGGGGTACCACTGGCGTATACACTGTACAAAGACATGGCGCGTGCATACGGCATGACCACTGCCAAACAACAGCAAGGTGGGTGCGTGCTATTGGGTTTATTTTGGGTGCTCTTGGGTGTATTTTGTTGGGTGTATTTTGGGTGTATTTTGGGTGTATTTTGGGTGTAATTTGGGTGTATTGGGTGCTATTGGGGTACATGCACCTGAGGCGGGGTACATTTATTTCCTGTGAGCAGGAGGTGCTGTCTCTCCCCCACCCAGCACTGCATGTACAGCACCCACAACCTGCTGTATACGGACAAACACACCCACCCACCCCTATGCCATACAGGCTTGCGTCACGAGGCATTACAAGGCTTGTGTGGCCTCTACACCAACATTATCCAGTCATCCACCACCAGCCGCCATGCATTTCTCACTGCCCTCCTCAAGCCCCTGGATCGTGCCACTGACCTCCACTCCACTGCAGACGTCCTGGCAGCTGACCCCCACCAGTTGTGCTTTCTGGTGCAGCTCCTGTTTGCCCTGCCACTGCGACGTGGGGATGAGGGGATGAGGGTGCTGCAGCCAGTGCATGCGTTGTTGTGGACACGAGGGGAGGCTACGTTGGACACACTGAAGAGTGCATTGCAAGGGGTTGAGGAGGGGGGGGAGGGGCAGGGGGGGGGTGGGCAGCCACTGCCAGAGGATGCACGGGTGCGTGGTCATGTTTGTAATATTGTGTATGGTGTTCCAACACATTTGAAGAGTATGGTGTGTATACAATCTCATTGACAAATTGCAACAGCCCATTGTCACACATTCCACATGCACACACACACACACACACACACACACACGCACACACACAAACAAACAAACACAGGCAGCAGTGCGTGCATCCCTCATACTCACAATGCTGCTCATGCTCAAGGCCTCCCTCTGTAGGGCCTATGGCTTCACAACTGAACGTGTGGCTGCCTACGGTACAGGTGGAGATGCTCGTAAACATGAAGAGCGTGTGGTATTGACACGAAACACAGCAGAACAGCTCCCTGTGGATAAGCTTGATTTGAGTGCTGCGGACGATAGAGGGGCAGCTGTTATGCAATACAAGGTGAGTGGGGGTGGTGGTGTGGGGGTGTGTTGTGACAACACACAATTCCCACAGCACACACAATCCCCACAACACACAACATTGTAGGTATTCAAGCACTTGATGGCAGCAGAAGCAGCAAATGTTTTGGCACCTTCACCTGCCAAGCAACCACAGAAGCGCACTGCAGCAGCAGCAGGGTTGGGTGAGCAGCAAGGTAGTAGTAGCAGCAGCAGCAGCAGCAGCAGTAGTAGTAGTAGTAGTAGTAGTAGTAGTAGTAGTAGTAGTAGTAGTAGTAGTA
>VFQP010000709.1_pt1 | contig 56053 bp, 52 predicted proteins | sample 3512351 | NCBI WGS metagenome assembly VFQP01 (sample SAMN10412372, study PRJNA504923) | tailings metagenome | isolation source: Relicate 1 Philex TSF1 revegetated site | place: Philippines: Tuba, Benguet | collected 2017-08-29 | reverse complement strand
AGGCAGGCGTTCCGTGTGCGCCGATCAATACCTACTCGCAGGCGCTTGCCGATCCTCAGGTGGCGCACATGGGTTGGGTGCAGCAGCTTGCGCTGCCGACTGGCGCGACAACCAAAACCTTTGTCACGCCGCTACGGTTTTCAGGCAAAGGCGGCACTGTCGACCGTCCCCCTCCCGCACTCGGCGAGCACAACGAGGAGATTTTTGGGAAGGACTGAGCAGCGACGCCCTCTGGGTTTGCTACAATGCCCTCGTCGGACACATCGCGCCGTCGTGTAGTAGTTGATCGCGCGAGCGTTGAACTCTACTCCAGCTGCACACGGCCTGCGGATTACCGGGACCTACGACAACGCGATTGCGTCACCGAACGGCAGTGGTTGTCCGCGTTCGGACCAGAGCAGGCCACCTTGAGCCGCCCGCTATTTCAGCAGCCTGTCAGTGTGGTTGAAGAGACCGCTCATCGGAGATTGAAACATCGTTGGCTTGAGCGATCAACCAGTCGGATAGCAATCGCATGGGCCGGCTAATGGGTTCGTTCTTGGGGGAAACGAGATAGTATCCCTCTTTCCATTGCGTTTTGCATTCGAATGGGCAGACGAGCGCGCCTTGCTGAAGCAGATCTTTGACCAGGACGTCCACGCCCAACGCAATACCTTGGCCAGCAAGTGCTGCGCGTATCACGACTTCATAGCTGCTGAAGTACATGCGGTTTGTCACCTGCCTTGGTGTCTTGTCTGCCTGATGAAGCCATTTCGTCCAGCCTATACTGAAGCATCCCTGCAGATCGGGTTCTCGATCCAGCAGGGTGTGGGAGAGCAAATTCTCGATCGAGGAAATGCCCTTGCAGGAGTCCAAGTAGGCTGGGGAGCAGACCGGGAAGACCTTCGGCTTCAGCAGTGACCTGACGCGCAAGTTCGGCCATGCGCCGTTACCGAAGCGTACAGCTAGGCTGATGCCCTCCTCACTTGGATCGAGATCCGCATCGGCCGTGACGAAGCGGAGTGCAATGTTGGGATTGGCGCGGCGAAAGGAAACAATGCGGGGAATCAGCCACAGGCTGGCGAATGCGAGCGGCGTGGCGATCGTGAGGGAAGGCGGGGCTTCCTGCTGACGGATTCGTGTAGCGGTGTCGGCAATGTGTTCCAGGCCGGCGGTAACGGCCTCGAACAGCTCTCGCCCCGCCACCGTCAACGACCGGCCGCGACCGTCAGGCTGAAACAGTGGAATGCCCATCGAGCGCTCGATCCGGTCGATGTGGCGCGTGATGGCTGCAGGGGTGACGGATAAGGCTCTGGCGGCGCCGGCGAAGCTGCCATTTCGGGCGGCAGCTTCGAATGCAATCAGACTGTTCGCCGGTGGCAGGCGGTTCTTGAGCGTTTGCATTCGGTGCGTTCCCAAGACTGGCGGTCTGTCCTTCATGACCCTGCGCAATGTTATACGATCGGGAGCGGGCTAAGTGCCTGATTATCGTCCACACTTTCGCGCAGCTCTGCCCGCATAATGGAACCATCGCGACAAGCCGGTTTGACGCTGGATGCCGTATCGGCGAGCGAAGAACTGACTGCGCGATGACGGTCCAAGAAGCGCATCAGGCACCGACTGCGCCACTCAGGCGGTACTGAGAGTGGTCCAGCGGCGCAGGTCGAACGCCATTGCCACCATCATCACCTGCGCCGTCGCCCTCGTCGAGTCCGATATAGCACACCGCCAGCTAGCCCATCCGCCGCTTTCGGGTCGTGAACGTGGTCTTCACCGCACAGCAATGCTGGAGGGCGCCCTATTTGGATGAGATCAACTCGGGCCGCGCGCCGATGGCAGGCGGCGTCGGCCCACACGACCCTCGTCGCCGTGGATCAGTCGATCGGTCGGCATGGTGTCGCTGACGTTAACCGACGCCGTGCCCACGGCGCGCACGAGCCCGCTGCCCTCGTCCACGCCGCTTGTGCCTTGTAGCCGTTGAGGACACCCACTCTGCCCTTGTGGCTCATCGGCGCGCATCAGCTGACGGCGAGCGGCCGCTTAGGCGAAACCGCATGCCCTCGATTGACTTTTGCTGAAGCTTAAAAAAACACAATATGGCGTTGTCCCAGTTTTCCTCACTGCAATAGATTCATCAAAAGTCCTGCATCCAAATCAATCGGCATTCGAGGAGATGTGAAGCGGGGCGTCGTCAGGTCTTCGGTCATCTGAGGACCTGCCCCGGCGCGGTGGTGCAGACACTTCAAGCTGCTGAAACACCCCTTGCAAGCGATTGGCGGTCTGGCGTCCGCCCTCCGACGACCCGACCAATTCTTGGCTGGGGCAACGGAGGCCTGGGAGCTTTCAGCAAAAATACGAATAGGACCTGCGCTTCCCGTCCTCTGCTGTGTTGCAGAGAGAGGGGGCGGACGGCCCCGGGCTTCAAGGCTTGGTATTCATGATCTCACTTGCGCACTCTCCGAATGCAGACTCGTCCGGTCTGCCGTTCACGCCCTATTCCAAAGGAGGCGGGCAACCGCTTTGGCGTGATGCTCTCGACGTCGACATCGAGGCGGACGTCGTTGTTGTTGGTGGCGGCATCGCCGGCGTATCGACGGCTCTGCACGCCCAACTCGCCGGTCTCAAGGTCGTCGTCTTGGAAGGCAAAGAAATTGGCTGGGGCGCATCCGGCCGCAACTCGGGTCATGTGCCGGCCGCTACGCGCCAAGAGCCGTCGACGATCATGAAGAGCTTCGGTCCGATTCACGGGCGCCGCATCATCGATGCGTCGCGAGAGGCGCCGGATCGGGTTTTCGCGCTCGCCGAGAAATACGGGATGGACGTCCAGGCAGTTCGAGCCGGGTCGATCCAAGCCGGACACAACGGCCCGGCGGTGGAGAAACTGCGGCGGCGCGTGGAGGATCTTCGCGTCCTCGGCCACGAAGTCCGATTTCTGGATGCGGACGAAACCGCCGACCTCGTTGGTTGCGCCAACGGCTTCTACAAAGGAGCGGTTTTTGACCCGCGTGCCGGCACGTTCAATCCGCTGGCCTACGTGCGGGGGCTCGCCCGGGCCGCACTCAAGGAAGGTGCGCTCATCTTCGAACGCACGCTCGTGCATGCGCTCGAGCGCTCCGACGATAAATGGCTGGCAAAATGCACGGGCGGGTCCGTGCGGGCGCGCCACGCTGTCGTATGCACCAACGGCTACAGCGCCGATTTGCTGCCGCGGCTATGGCGCAGCGTCATTGCCATACGGGCCTACCAGTTCATGACCGAGCCGCTGCCCGCCGATGTTCGGAAGACGATCCTCCCGGAAGGACAAGGCTTCACGGATACGCGGCGGATGATGTCCGGGATCCGGGTCCACACCGACGGCCGATTGCACTTCAGCGGCATCGGTCCGCTGTTCGGGCCGGAGCGAGAGCCGAACATCGACGCGAGCATGTCGAGGATCCGCGAGATGTTTCCGCAGCTCGGCTCGCTGGCTTTCGACTACTGGTGGAGTGGCTGGATGGCTATGAACCAGGAGCACAGCTGGAAGATCCACGAGATCGAGCCGAGGCTGCTTGCGGTTCTCGGCTGCAACGGGCGCGGCGTGGGACTGGCGACGATCTACGGGCGCGAGCTGGCAGACTACATGACAGGCAAGCCGGCAGCGGATCTGGTGCTTCCCCTGCAGCCGGTAGAACCGATTGCAGTGCATCCATTGCGCCGCCCGCTGGTCAGTGCGCTCGCCACTGGATACCGCATCATGGACGCGTTGGAGACTTCGACACCGAGGCCCAAGAAGCGTCCATCGATGAAGGCGGATCAGCAGGGCCAGTCCGGTCTCGGCAGTACGAAAGCCTCGAAATGAGGATCAAGAACCTCTGCGACTGATGGTGCCGTCGGCTTTCAATCGGGGAACGCGAGATGAAATGCCCGCCTTCGCTGCGTTCCTGCGAAAGCATCTGATGACCGCTATGGCGAAGCCGGGAAGCTGATCATGGTATTGTCCGACAAACAGCAGAAGTCCCACAGCTCGCACTGGGGTGCGTTCCGCGCGAGGTGGAGCGACGGCAGGCTGCACGTCGAGCCCCATCCCAACGATCCCGATCCGAACCGATTGATCGATAATTTTCCAGGAGCGATACGCAGTGAAACGCGCGTCAGTCAGCCCATGGTTCGAATTGGCTGGCTTGAGCGTGGGCCGGGGCCTGGCGCTGGCAGGGGCCGAGAGCCGTTCGTGCCAGTTACCTGGGAGAAGGCGCTCGAGCTCATCACTGCTGAGCTGACACGAATATCGACTCTCTATGGCGCGTCATCTGTCTTCGGTGGCTCGTACGGATGGTCGAGCGCCGGCCGGTTCCATCATGCGCAAAGCCAGGTCCACCGTTTCTTGAACAAGGTGATCGGTGGCTATGTCCGCTCCGTCAACACCTACAGTGCGGGGGCTTCGGCGGTCATATTTCCTCATGTGCTCGGCCCTGCGGAAAACCTGGCAAGGCAGAGCATGACATGGGATCAGCTCGTCGAGCATACGGATGTGGTGCTCGCATTCGGCGGCATGGCGCTGAAAAACACGCAGGTCGCCAGTGGCGGTATCAGTCGCCATATTGAACGTGACGCCATGCGACAGGCCTCGGAACGGGGATGTCGGTTCATCTGCATAAGCCCGCTGCGCGATGATCTGCCGCTCGAGGCCCGCGCGGAGTGGCTGCGCCCCAAGGCTATGACCGATACAGCTTTCATGCTTGGCATCGTCCATACGCTGGTCAGTGAGGGGCTGCACGATCGACAGTTCATTGAAACATTCTGCGACGGCTGGCCCGAGTTCGAGAGCTATCTCCTCGGACGCGGAGAGGATGCGACGCCTAAGTCGGCGGCGTGGGCCAGTTCGATCTGCGGACTGCGGGAGTCCGTGATCGTCGATCTCGCACGGTCGTTGCCAGGTAAGCGCGTGCTGATCGGCGTGGCTCTGTCTCTACAGCGCTCGGAGCACGGCGAGCAGCCGATGTGGATGGCAACGGTGCTGGCGGCGGCGCTGGGACAATTGGGGTTGCCTGGGGGCGGTTTGGGGTACGGGCTCGGCAGTCTTGCCCACTATGGCAAGGTCGAGAACGCCGTGGCGATAGGGGCGCTGCCGCAGGGAGAAAATGGCGTCAGCGATTTCATTCCTGTCGCCAGAATTGCAGATATGCTCCTGAACCCCGGAGTGGAATTCGACTACAACGGTCGGCGTTTGAAGTACCCACATATTCGGCTGGCTTACTGGGCCGGTGGAAATCCGTTTCATCATCACCAGGACCTGGGGCGATTGGCCGAGGCCGTCAGCCGTTTGGAGACTTTTGTCGTTCACGAGATCGCCTGGACGGCAACAGCCCGTCACGCCGATATCGTGCTGCCGACGACCATGACCTTGGAGCGGGAAGACCTCGCAGGAACGCCTACGGATCCTCTGCTCATGGCGATGCACAAGGTCGTGGAGCCCTACGCGCAGGCGCGGGACGACTATGACATCTTCACGGATCTGGCGAGGAGGATGGGTCGCCTTAACGACTTCACGGAAGGGCGAACCGCCCGGCAATGGCTGGAGCACCTTTACGAGAATCTGCGACGCAAGCTCGAAGCACAGAACTATCGGGCGCCATCCTTCGAAGAATTCTGGTCGGCGGGAGAGCTGGAGCTTCCCAAAAGAGCCGATGACGGCGGCATGTTGGGGGCGTTTCGCAGAGATCCCGTCGCCAATCCCCTCCCTACGCCCAGCGGGAAAGTGCAGATCAGCTCCAAAGTCGTTGCCGGATTTGATTATCCCGACTGCCCTGGCCATCCGGCATGGCTCGCTCCGACCGAACCGGTTTGCGCCGAGTACCCGATCTATCTAGTCGCAAATCAGCCGCAGGCACGTCTGCACAGCCAGTTCGACTTTGGCGGCTACAGCCGGGCCAGCAAACGCTCGGACCGCGAAGTCTGTTCGATCCATCCAGAAGTCGCAGCGGCACGCGGCATTGCAGAAGGGGACATCGTCAGGGTTTTCAATAAGCGCGGCGCTTTCCTTGCGTGCGCTACCTTGTCGGAGGATGTCTCGACCGACGTGATCCGCGTGCCGACGGGATCTTGGTATGATCCTATCCTCGAAGAGAACGGGAAATTGCTCTGCGTTCATGGCAATCCGAATGTGCTGACACGCGACATCGGCACTTCGCGTCTGGCGCAGGGATGCAGCGGACAGATCACAGCCGTGCAGGTCGAGCGTTTTACGGGGGCGTTGCCACCCGTTCTCGCGTTCGATTCGCCCGAACCAGAAAAAGGGCCTGAGCGGCGGTAGCCCATATGCAGGATGCACTTTCGTCGATCGTTGCCCAGCACATGGCGTCCGCGAAGTATGCGGATTTGCCGAAGGATGCGATCGTCGCCGCCAAAATGTCGATCATCGATACTTTGGGACCGGCGTTCGGCGCAATCGACTCACCGGGCACCGATGCCGTGCTTCGCGTTTGCCGCGCCGAGCAGACATCCGGGCACAGCACGGTGTGGGTGACGGGAGAGACGATGGCGCCGCGTCAGGCGGCGTTCGCCAACAGTGTGTTTGCCGCCGCGCTGGATTTCGATTCCGTGTTCCATGCGGGGATCGTGCATTCCGATGTTGTCGTGGTTCCAACGGCTCTTGCGGTCGGAGAGGCTGTCGCGGCGTCGGGACAAGAACTCGTGGCAAGCATCGCCTACGGCAATGATCTACTGTGCCGGTTGTCGCTGGCGCCAACGCCGCCGCGCAAAGGCTGGTTCTTCACCTCGGTGTTCGGTGTCGTCGTGGCTGCTGCGATGACCGCGCGGCTGTTGAAATGCGACAGCACGCAAATCTCGCACGCCATGGGGCTCGCGCTGTTCGGTGCCGCAGGCACCTATCAGCCGATGACGGAACGCTCGTCGAGCAAGCAGGCTGCGGCAGCATTTGCTGTCCAGGCCGGGATTCAGTGCGGTTACTTGGCGGCCGCCGGGTTCGAGGGAGTTGCTCATCCGCTCGAGGGGCCTCACGGCCTGTTCGGCTTGTATCAAGATGGCGATGCTTCGCCCGTCTGCGAGGCGTTGGGGCAAAAGATTCTGGGCGTGGAGGTGGGGCGCAAGCCCTATCCGAGCTGCCAGGGAAATCACGCTGCGATCGAGGCGGCTCTCGCGATACGGCAGGAGCTTGCACGTCCGGTGGATGAAATTGCCGAGATCGAGGTTTTCCTCTCACCGCACGCGTGCCGCATCGTCGGCACGCCCCACGACGCGACGCGTGCATCGCGGATGTCTGCGCAATTCAGTGTGCAGTATTCCATAGCCTGTGCCTTGATGCTCGGCAGACTCGGCATCGCCGAGATCAGCCAGCCAAGCATTTCGGATGCGGGGCTCGCCGAACTCGCGGCGCGGGTGCGGGTCATCGAAGATCCGGCAAATCAGCATCCCTACGTTCCAGCTACTGTGGTTCTGCGGACACGTGATGGAGCGTCGTTCTCGCATACCGCCACCACGAACAAGGGCGGCATCGAGCTGCCTATGACCGATGATGAGATGCTGGCAAAGCTTGCCACCTGCCTGAAGTTCTCCGTCGAAAGTGCAAATGACCTGACGGCGCGAGACGTATTCCTGCAGATCATGAGCATAGATCAGGTTCGTGATGTGGCAGAGGCCATCCCTCAAATCTGCCAGCTGGCCATTGGTACCCCGCGGAGCGCAAGAGCATGAAAATCGGAAACGAGCTGCTGTACCTCAGCGACGCTGAAGTGGTCGCCTGCGGCTGCACGCCGGCGCAGCTCAATGATGCGATAGAGAACGCCTTCAGGATGAAGGCCAAGAATACGGCGTGGACCGCTCGGGAGCTGTCCATGCCCGATGGCCTTGGCAACAAGTACGCGGGCAAGGGAGGCGGGCTGTCCGAGCCCGCGCTCGCTTGCATGAAGTGGTACGGATACTTCTCACAGAATCCCCAGGTGGGCCTGCACGTATTCAACTCGCTGATCGTGCTGAACGAGGGCAAGCATGGCTTGCCTGTTGCGGTCATGAACGGGACCTGGATATCCCAGGCAAGAACCGCGTCGATCACCGCCACAGCGGCGAAGTACATGGCGAGGCCGGAGTCGAAGCACGTAGCCTTCATCGGCTGCGGCGGCCAAGCGCGCAGCCACTTGAACGCCCTTCGCGCCTGCTTCGGAATCGAGCGGATATCCGCTTACAGCAGAACACTGCAGAGCGCACAGAAGTTCGTCGACGCTGCCGAGCGGGAGGGATTGGCCGGGACCGCATTCGACGATCCGCGCAAGGCCCTGGAGGGGAGCGACATCGTCATCACCGTCGTGCCGCGCCTGGCCCAAGGGAATCCGTTCATGCAGGCATCTTGGGTGCCTGAGGGCGCTTTCGTCGGCATCGTCGAGCTCGGATACGCCTGGCAGCCGGAAAGCCTGCTCGAGTTTGACCGGGTTGTGACTGACGATCTGCAGGCCGTGCAGGCTGGCGAGACCCTGAAGCTCAATTATCCGGGACAACTGCAAGCAGGGTTGGCCGAGATTGTTTCAGGTGCGGTGCCGGGCCGTCTCAGACCGGAAGAGCGCAACGGCATCGTATTTGCGGGGACGGGACTGGCGGATGTCGCTGCCGCGGCCCTGGTCTACGAGGCGGCTCAGCGCGCCGGACTGGGCACGCTCATGCCACTATGATGGCTCTTCGCCCAGAGCCTGGAGCTTGATCGTTCGAGATGGGAGTGCACGAGCTTCCATCGAGAGCGTGAATGAAACTCTTAATCAAAAGCGTGCAGCACGTCCGCGGCCCGAGTTTATTCCATCCAAACCGGACGCGCTCCAGCTGCAATAACAATTTACACGCATCGGCTTTTTATTATTGTGTTTTGTTGTCATTTCCGTGCCCGGCAAGTGCTGGGGCGCCTTTCGTAGAAAATGGAATAAGCAGCCCATATTTTCATAGCCCTCTTCCGAAGTTTGGGCGTTCAGTGTCGAACCTATTTCTCGGCGATCGAGCTTATCGATTCCGCCTCACGTACCTGTTTTGGCGATAGCCGGCCAGGCTGCCGCTGGCGTGATTGAACACTATATTTTCGCCTATCAACCAACGACGTCGCCTTCCCGCGGACACAGTCGTGACACGGCGGTGCTGAGGATGTTGCGGTGCCCAATATGTATGCGCGCCTGCCTATTTTATCGCCACGATTCCGCGCCGCCGCCGCCGCCGGGTGCTGGACAGTTTAAATTATCTAAATGAAGAAATCATGGAATATGCAGTTGCTGCCTCAATTGGCACTGTCTATCGTTGATGAGAATATAACCTTTCGATAAGCCCCGAAGGCAATTAGGCCGATGAAGGCCTATCGAGTGTGGAAACTGTCCGTGGGCGTGATTGTAAAATGTCGTCTCTCAAATGAGCCCGGTTATGGAGTATCACTTGTGACGAAAACCTGCAAAACGTTGGCTTATCGGGCGCACAGTGCCGCTCGCGCGTTTGTGCTGGCCGCGCTCGCCGGCGTCGCGATCGCTGGAGCGGCGGTTGCGCAAACGACGCCATCTACATGGGAGCGCATTCATTCCGAGAAAGTGCTCCGGGTTGCCGGCACGAACTCCGAATTGTGGGCTTTCAAGGAAATTGCGCCAAGTGACATGCCCGGCGCTGTCGAGGCCAGTGGCGCGCGGTGGCGCGGGATTGGTCCCAATCTCGGCAAGATTCTTGCCGACGCCCTGAACGTCAAGCTCGAGATCGTCGACACAACCTGGGGCACGGCGGTTGCCGGACTGCAGGCCAATCAGTTCGACATCATTTTCGGCTTCGATCCCACGCCGCCGCGAGCTGCTGCCGTCGATTTCGTTCCCAAGGAACTGTTCTGGTATGGGCCAGGCGTCCTCGTCAGGGAGAACGTCGACGTCAGCTCCTGGAAGGCTATCGAGGATCAGAAGCTGGAAGTCGGCGTTCCAGCCGCGTCGAGCATCGAGTACGTGTTCACAAAGCACGCACCGAACGCCAAGCTGGCCAAGTTCCATAATTTCAGCGAAATGATCGCCGCGTTCCAGACCGGCCGGCTCGGTGCTATCGCGACGACCAATACGTCGGCCACGCTTATCGGCGTGAAGTTCCCGAACACGAAGGTCGTCATGCCCGAAGGCCCGAAGGTCCTGTTCGCTGCGGGCACCGGCATCAGGAAGGAAGTCGACCCTCGCTGGCGTAGTTTCCTGACGACCGCCATCATGTACTACAACCAGAACGGAACCATCCAGCAGCTGCTGAGCGACGTCTTCGCCCATCGCGGCGTCGAGACCTCGAAGGTTCCTCCGATCCTCAAACCGGATTGATAAAGTCAGCGGCGGGGGGTGGGGGATGTTCGCCGCTGACAGAAGAGGGCAGAGCTCTGCTGCTGCATCATGGAGCAGGCTGCCCTCTTCCCCTTGAACGACCTTCGAACCTGAGCCACCCACGAGGACTGCCCTCATATGACACGCGCCCGCGATGCACTGGCATGCTGGATACGCGGAGCTGTGCGGGCTCTTGTCTTCGTCGCGATTGCTTCCTTGCCGATTTCCGGGACTGCGAATGCGCAAACGCCATCCTCCGTCTGGGAGCGCATTCAGTCTGTTTGCTGCGAGCACGGGCATCAAGAAGGAAACGGATCTTCGCTGGCAGAACTTCCTGACGACCACCATCGGCTACTACAATCAGAATGGGACGATTCAGCAGCTCCTGAATGAGGTCTTTGCCTACCGTGGCGTTGACACCTCCAAGGTCCCGCCCGTGCCGGCCCCGTAAGCCGGCTTCATACCAAGCAACCGCTTCGGAGAGAGACTCTCGGACATGACTCCGAAACGACAAGTGGTTGTCATCGGTTCAGGCGTTGTCGGCGCGATCTGCGCGCTCGAATGTCTGCGCGCGGGCCATGACGTCACCATCGTCGATCCATTCGATCCACAGCGCTTCCGGCGCGCAATCTAGATGGGTTGCCGTTCTGCCGAGATCCGTCAATGACGGCAGCGCAGGCAACATGGACAAACGTGCCCACCAAAGAGACACGCCATGGGATATGAGTGGAATTTCGGTATTGTTCTGCAGCACCTTCCCGCTTATCTCGCGGGTGCTGCAAACACTCTCAAGCTCGTCGCTGCCATTCTCGCATTCTCCGTCCCGATCGGTCTGGTGATTGCCATAATACGACAGCAGCGGATTCCGGTGCTTTCGACGATCGCGCTGATATACACCGACTTCTTCAGAAGCACCGTGTCGCTGGTGTCGATCTTCTGGTGCTACTACGCCCTGCCCGTGCTTGTCGGCGTGAAGATCGAGCCGTTTCTCGCAGTGACGCTGGCCCTCGGCCTTCAAGCGTCGGCATTCATGGCCGAAATATTTCGTGGCGGGATAAATTCCATATCCCGAGGGCAATGGGAAGCAGCCAAGGCCCTCGGCATGCCCTATGGCACGGGAATTAGATACATCATTCTCCCCCAGGCCGTTCGACGCATGCTGCCCGTATTCTTTCTGGCCCTGGTTGAAATGATCAAGAATACGTCGTTGGCAGGTGTCGTTACGTACAATGAGCTCTTCTTCACGGCATTCGACGTTTCCGGCGCGACATATCGGACCCTGGAGGCCTTTACAGTCGTGGGAATGTTCTACTTCGCCATCATTTTCACCGCCAGCTCGATTGCGAGGGCCTTGGAACGGTATCTCGCGAGAACGGACTGAGAGGAAGGAACATCATGCAGTATCACTGGGATTTCTCATTCCTTCTCCAGTTCTGGCCGCTCCTGTGGAAAGGAGCGAAGAATACCGTGTGGCTCGCCCTGACCACATTTGGTTTTGCGATGGTCATCGGGCTGGTGGCCGGCCTCGGCCGCACCGCGCACATCCGCGTGGTGCGATGGCTTGCGACGATCTACGTCGAGATATTCCGCAACCTTCCGGGACTCGTGATCGTGTTCTGGTTCTACTACGCCATTCCGATAATCACCGGATGGCAATCATCGGTGTTGTTGTCTTCCACGATCGCGCTCTCCCTCTATGGCGGAGCTTACTGCGCCGAAATTTATCGCGCGGGAATCGAGTCTGTCGGACGAGGGCAGTGGGAAGTGGCTCGGGCGCTCGGGATGGGGCGTTGGCTACAAATGCGCTACATCATTCTGCCTCAGGCCCTGAGGAGAATGATCCCTGCGTTTTCGAACCGCGGTATCGAACTCTTCAAGACAACGACGTTGGCGTCGACGCTGGCTTTTGCGGAGCTGCTGCATACGGGCAAGCTGATCGCCGAGGATCAATTGCGTCCGCTTGAAACGTTCACGGTGATCAGTCTGATGTACACGGCCATTTGCTTGCCGGTCAGCTATATAAGTCTCTGGCTCGAGCGTCGCTACGGCCCCGCTGATGGAGCATCTTCATGAGTGAAGTTCTGCGATTGGAAGGCGTTCGAAAGACGTTTGGTAATCACGAGGTTCTCCACGGGATCGATCTGACCGTCAATCGCGGTGAAACCGTTTGCCTCATCGGCTCCAGCGGATCCGGAAAAAGCACGCTCCTGCGCTGCATAAATTTTCTGGAGTATCCCTCTGCGGGAAGGATCTATATCGAGGGAAAACTGATCGGAACCCCAGCGAAAGGGAAAAACGGATCCGACCACGAGATGACGTATCGCGAGTCGGAGTTGAGCAGCATTCGCGCCAACGTCGGCATGGTCTTCCAGCAGTTCAATCTGTTCCCGCATCTGACGGTGGAAGAGAACGTCATGATCGCGCCAAGGAAAGTCCTCAGGGGGGCGGTCGAGGAAGTGCGAAGCAGGGCGAGACGGAATCTCGAGCGGGTCGGCGTCCTGGAAAAGAAAGACCAGTATCCCAGTCGGCTGTCGGGCGGACAGCAGCAGCGTGTAGCCATCGCCAGAGCTTTGACCATGGAGCCGGCGGTCATGCTGTTCGACGAGGCGACGTCGGCGCTGGACCCTGAGCTGGTCGGCGAGGTTCTGCTCATCATGAAGGAACTTGCGCGCGACGGAATGACCATGGTTGTGGTCACCCACGAGCTCGGATTTGCCTACAACGTCGCCCACCGCGTCGCGTTTTTGCACGATGGACGAATTTACGAGGAAGGCACGCCCAACGACGTGCTGGTCAATCCCAAGGGCGAGCGGACAAAGGCGTTTCTGGCCGGAATGTCGACGTTCCGAATGCCGGAAGCCATGCTCGACAACACCGATCCTGCGGTGCCTCACGGCGCCTGACATCGTTCCTCCGAGGGGGAGGCCATGCTTCGAGCAGTACCCTTGAACGATCCGGAGACAGTTCCGGATTTTTACTGGGCGACTACCGCGCCGCCCGCTACGTCGATCGACGCGTTCGAGGGTGGGAGACTGGCCGCGGATGTTGTCATTATCGGAGCAGGATTCACCGGGCTGTCCGCAGGTCTTCATCTCGCGGAGCGCGGCATCGATGTGCTGGTCATCGATGCCAAAGAACCAGGATGGGGAGCCTCTGGGCGCAACAACGGGCAGGTCGTCGCCGCGCTGAAGCATGAGCCTCATGAAATCGAGAAGGCCTTTGGCGAGGAACGCGGACGGCAGCTCATCGACGCCATCGGCAATGCGCCGAATATGGTTTTCGGGCTTATAGAAAAGTACGGCATCGAATGCGGTGCACGCCGTCGTGGCATCATAACGGCGGCACATTCGCCGTTGGCCCTTTCGAACCTGCAGCGACGCACCGAAGCATGGCAGGCGCGCGGCGTAGGCCTCAGCATGCTGTCGCGCGAAGAGATGGAGGGACGATCCGGGAGCAGCTACTACCTCGGTGGTTGCTTTGATCCCCGCGGCGGCGCGCTCAATCCCCTGGCATTGTCACGTGGCCTTGCGAAGGCGATCCTCTCGGCCGGCGGTCGGTTGCGCAAGAACGCTTTGGTGAAAGGCATAACGTCGTCCGGTGGTCAGCATGTCCTGGAACTGGCGAACGGCTCGATTGCGGCAAAGAAGGTCGTAATTGCCACGAATGGCTATACAGGCGACTTCTGGCCCGGCTTGAAGAAGACTTTCATTCCCGTCAGGACACCGCAGCTCGTCACGGCGCCTCTCGATCCGGATTTGGTGGCCCGAATTCTTCCCCGAGGCGAAGCCATGTCGGACCTCCGAAGGCTAGTCCTCGGCGTGCGTGTCCATCCCGACAACCGGCTGCATCTCGGCGGCGGCGGCGGGACATCGGGCAGCGATCGAGAGGGCCAGTACAGCAACATGTTGCGGCTGTGCCGCCAGGTTTTTCCATTCCTCAAAGACGTAAAATGGGAGTTCCGCTGGACCGGCTTCATGGCGATGACGCCGGATTATTATCCTCGCCTCTTCGAACTCGGCCCAGGCATCGTCGCGGCACTCGGCTACAGCGGCCGTGGCATTGGCACGGGGACGCTGCTGGGACATGAGATCGCCAAATGGGTCGCCTGCGAGGCGCGGCTGTTAGATCTCGCCCTGCCGCTGTCGAGCTTCAGGGAGCTTCCGTACTATCCGATCAAGGAGCTGCTGGTAGAGGCCGCGATCAAGTACTACGACGCACGCGACCGCTTCGTACACTACACCAGCCATCGCAACTGACCGCACGCGACGAGGATCATCGAAGTGCCCGTAACGATCGATCACATTACCCTTGGCGCCGACAGTCTCGCGGGAGGCACAGCATATTTGCGTGAGATGCTCGGAGTGGAGGCGCCCGCCGGCGGCAAACATGCCGACATGGGGACGCACAACTGCGTCATGCGCATCGGTAGCGGGGTTTTTCTCGAGCTGCTGGCGATCGATCCGGAGGCCTCGGCGCTAGGCCGGCCGCGCTGGTTCAATATGGATGATCCGGCGCAGCAGGCGCGCATCGCGCAAAAGCCGATCCCCGTCGGTTGGGTGTTGAGCGTCGACGATCTGGCCAAGGCACAAGCATCATCGATCGTCGATCTCGGGCCAGTGAAGGCGATGTCGCGCGGCTCACGCAGTTGGAAGCTGACTGTCCCCGATAGCGGACGCAGCGCGTTCGACGGCTTGATGCCGGCGCTTATCGAATGGTCGCCGGGTCCGCATCCCTCTGAAGGCATGAGCTTCCCGGGGCCAGTGCTCAAGCAACTTATCCTGCGGCATCCGGCAGCGCGCGAGCTTGGCGCAGCGCTCGACGCCATAGGTGCAGGTCATCTTGCGCAGATCGAGGAGGACAGTGCAGGTCCGTCCATGGCATTCGTCTTTTCGCTGTCCGATGGCGCCACAAGGACGTTCTCTTGATCGGAAATTTCAGAGCCAACGGCGTGCGCAGTGAGTAAGACGATCGACCTCGCCACAGCTGGACGCATCAACCGTCACGCGAAGGCGCGGATCGGATCCTGACACAGCGCACTAGACGTGCGGCCTTATGTGCGTCTCGAGCCCGCTGCGGAGATCGCCTATCAGATCACTGGCGTCTTCCAAGCCTATGTGAAACCTGACGATCGGACCTTTCACGCGACTGAGGTAATCGCGGTGATAGTGCGCCGGGATTGCCAAGCTCTCGAAGCCGCCCCAGCTCACGCCGATCCCGAAAAGCTCAAGCCCATCGACGAAAGACTGCACTTGGTGCTCCGGCAGCGAAGCCGGAAACTCGACCCCGAACAGTCCCGACGCACCGGTGAAATCCCGCTGCCAGATCTTGTGATCAGGGCTCGAGGCGAGCGCGGGATAATGCACAGCTGCGATCTCGGGCCGCTCATCGAGCCATTTGGCGATGGCGAGCGTGCTTTTGAAATGGCGGTCGAGGCGAATGCCGAGCGTGCGCAATCCGCGCAACGCGAGATAGCAGTCGTCGGCGCTCACCGAATTGCCGTAGATAGCCGCCGAATTCTGGAGCATGGGCCATGAGCGCTCGTTGGCCACGGCCACGCCCAGCATCGCATCGGAATGCCCGACAACGTACTTCGAGCATGACTGTATCGAGATATCGATCCCGAGGGCCAAAGGCTTGAGGAAGTAGGGGGTCGCCCACGTATTGTCGATTACGGTTGTGACGCCCGACGCACGGGCGGTGCGTGCGATCTCGCGGACATCCTGCAGCTCGAAGGTCATGGTTCCCGGCGACTCGCAGAAGATGATCTTCGTCGTGTCACGGATGGAGGAACGCAAAGCCTCGTAGTTCGCCGGCGCGTAGTAGGTCGTCTCGACGCCAAGCCGCACGAGTTCCTTCTCGCAGAAGTTCCGAACCGGGCCATAAACGCTATCGACCATGAGCAGATGATCGCCGGGGCCGAGCAGTGCGGCGAGCACCCGCGCGATGGCGGCGAGGCCGGACGGAAAAAGCATCGCACCGTAGCCACCATCCAGCTCGCACATTGCGGACTGCAGGAGCTTGGTCGTCTGGGTTCCGAAGCGCCCGTAGTAGAGGTTGCCCTGCTTGTCGCGCTGGGCGGCCTCGAGATCCGAGACCGTCGGAAAGAGAAATGTGGATGCCCGACAGACGGGAGCGTTGACGAGCCCCTCGAACTTTTCGTCAGGGCGTCCGAGGTGAACCAGCAGCGTATCTGTCTTCATCGTGTCCTGTGCACTCGCAAGGGGCCTACAGCGATGACGGTGCGCAAAAGCGTGCCGATATACAGCACAACTGTTATATATATTGACACAATTGTGTGCTCCAGTAAACCTTCGCCTCGATCAATCGGCACGAGCCGGCGCGCAAAGATGACTGCGCGTCCCGCCACGGCGCGGAGAACGGGGATATGTCTGCAGAAGCACGCGTAGGCGTCGACATCGGCGGCACGTTCACGGACGTGGCGATCGAGTTTCGTGGCGCAATGACCAGCGCCAAAGTGCTGACCGATTACGCGCACCCCGAGCAAGCGATACTCGACGGCATTGCGAAGGCCGCGCACAAGGCCGGGATCGCAATGAGGCAGATCAGCCAGGTCATCCATGGGACGACGCTCGTCACCAACGCCTTGATCGAGCGGCGCGGTGCGCGAGTTGCGTTCATCACGACGCAAGGGTTTCGGGATGTCGTCGAAATGCGGTCCGAAAGCCGCTTCGAGCAATACGACCTAAACATCACGTTGCCGGAACCGCTCGTCGCGAGGCAGCACAGATTCACGGTCAGAGAGCGAACGGCGGCGGATGGCAGCATCTTGCTGCCGCTCAACCCCGAAGATGTCGCCGTCGCGATCGCAGCGATCCGCGACGGCGGCTACGACGCGGTCGCGATCGGTTTCATCCATGCATACGCGAATGCTGCCCATGAGCGGCAAATGAGCGATGCGCTGCGCGCAGCTTGCCCGAACATCGCAGTTTCGCTTTCGTCGGTGATTGCGCCCCAGATCCGCGAGTTCGAGCGCTTCAATACGGTCATCGCCAACGCCTACGTGCAGCCCCAGGTGGCGAGCTACCTGCGGCGTCTTGCTGACCGACTTGCGGCCGCAGGCATTGCGGCCCCCGTCTTCATGATGCATTCGGGTGGCGGCTTGATCAGCCTCGAAACCGCCGCCGAGCAGCCCGTGCGTCTGCTCGAATCCGGGCCGGCAGGCGGATCGATATTCGCCGCCGAGTATGCTCGCACACACGGCCTGGATCACGCGCTATCCTTCGATATGGGCGGAACGACTGCCAAGATCTGCATGATCGACAATGGCGCACCGAAGACGGCGGGTACATTCGAAGTCGCTCGCACTTACCGCTTCAAGAAGGGATCAGGGACGCCGCTTTCAACACCGGTCGTCGAGCTGGTCGAGATCGGCGCCGGCGGTGGCTCGATCGCCTCGATCGATTCCATGGGACGCATTCGCGTCGGGCCACAGTCCGCCGCATCCGAGCCCGGTCCTGCCTGTTACGGACGTGGCGGCGTCGAGCCGACCGTGACCGACGCCAATCTTCTGCTCGGGCGCCTCGACCCGGAGAACTTTGCGGGCGGCGAGATCAAGCTGTCCGTCGCAAACGCGCATTCGGCGATGGAGACGAGGCTGTGCGGTGCGGCGGCATCGTCTGCGCACGATGCGGCCTTCGGCATCACCGAAATGGTCGATGAGAACATGGCCAATGCAGCGCGGGCCCACACAATCGAGAACGGCCGCGATGTTCAGGCTTTTACGATGGTGGCATTCGGAGGCGGCGCGCCCCTTCACGCCTGCCGTCAATGCGAGAAGCTTGGCATCGACGCGCTGATAGTCCCGCCGGGGGCCGGCGTCGGTTCCGCGATCGGATTTTTGCGGGCGCCGTTCAGCTATGAGGCGAGCAGGGGCCTATTCCAGCGCCTCGAGGCCATGGACGTCGAGCAGGTCAGCCGGACGCTCGAGGCACTCGAGGCGGAGGCGCGCGCGTTCGTCGTTGCTTGCGCGGGTGGCGTGACGCTGGCGGTCAAGCGGACCGCCTTCATGCGCTATGCCGGACAGGGTTGGGAAATTCCGGTGCCATTGGAGGCAGCCATCCGCGCGCACACGGATCGCGAGCAACTGAAGGCCGCGTTCGAGGCTTGCTACAGGCAGCTCTTCGGACGCACCATCGATGGCTTGGGCGTCGAGATCACGAACTGGTCGGTGTCGGTGTCGACGCAAGCGCCCGGGGCTCCACAGCTGACGCGACGCTTGCCATCCGAGGAGCTGGCGGCTGCCGGGAAACCTCGGCGCTTTCACGATGCCGCACTCCGGCGCACCGTCGATGGCATGGAGGTCGAGCGCAGCGCCCTGCGGCCTGGCGCGACAATCGCGGGCCCCGCCATCATCACCGAGAACGAGACGTCGACCGTCGTCACAAGCGCTTTCACGGCCGTCATGCAGGACGATGGCTCGATACTGATGACGCGAAAGAGCAGCCTGTCATGACAACAACCGCAATCGACTTCCAGATCATGTGGAGCCGCCTCATCGCGGTCGTGGAAGAGCAGGCGACAACGCTGATACGCACGGCCTTCTCCACTTCGGTCCGCGAAGCCGGCGACCTCTCAGCCGGCCTGTTCGATCTCTCCGGCCGCATGATCGTCCAGGCCGTCACAGGGACGCCAGGGCACGTCAATGCCATGGCCGAGAGCGTCGGGCATTTCATCGAGCAGATCGGTATCGACAATCTCTACGAGGGCGATGTCCTTCTGACGAACGATCCCTGGTTCGGCACTGGGCATCTGCACGATTTCACGGTCGTCTCGCCGACATTTCGAGCTGGACGGCTGATCGGATATTTTGCCTGCACCGCGCACGTCGTGGACATTGGCGGGCGCGGCTTTGGCCCCGATGGCAATGAAGTCTACGAGGAAGGTCTCCTCGTCCCGATCATGAAATTTGCCGAGCGTGGCGTCATCGACAAGACGCTCCTCAAGATCGTGCGAAACAACGTGCGCGCGCCGGATCCTGTTGTGGGGGACCTGTACGCGCTCGCGGCCTGTAATGCGGCCGGCGAACGCCGCCTTCAGCAGATGCTGGACGAGTTCGGGCAGGCGGACCTGCAGGCGCTTTCGGACTACGTGATCGACAACAGCCGCCGAGCCACGCATCAGGCGATCTCCAAGGTTCCCGATGGCGTCTACAGCAATGCCATGCGGGTCGACGGCTATGACGCTCCCGTCGATCTGAATGTAACGCTCAGCGTCCATGGCGATCGCTTGAGTGCCGACTTCACGGGGACGAGCGGCATGAGCCGCTTTGGCGTGAACGTGCCCGAGGTCTACACGCGCGCCTATGCCTGCTACGCGCTCAAATGCGCGATCGCACCGGAAGTGCCCAACAATACGGGCTCGCTGGAGCCGTTCGCCATCTCCGCGCCCGAGGGCTGCATTCTCGCGGCGCGGCGACCCGCTCCCGTCTCGACCCGCCATGTGATCGGCCATCTCGTGCCTGATGTCGTGCTCGGCGCGCTGCATCAGGCCATGCCCGACACGGTGCCGGCCGAAGGTGCGAGCGCACTCTGGAATATCCAGATCTCCGCGCGTCCTGACGATGGTGCGGGCAAGAGTGCCGAGGTCCTGATGTTCAACTCGGGCGGCACCGGCGCGCGCCCGGCCCTCGATGGCCTCAGCGCCACGGCCTTTCCCTCCGGTGTCAAAGCCATGAGTATCGAGGCGACTGAGCAGGTGGGACCGATCGTCGTCTGGCGAAAGGAACTGCGCGAAAGTTCGGGCGGCGCGGGACGCTTCCGCGGTGGCCTCGGACAAGTCATCGAGATCGAGGCCCGCCAGGGCTTTCATCTCCACTTCAACGCGATGTTCGATCGGATTGGCAATCCGGCTCGCGGGCGCGACGGCGGGAAAGCGGGCGCGCCCGGATGGGTTGGCCTCTCGGATGGCACTGTCCTCAAGGGCAAGGGGCGGCAGAATGTGACGCCAATGCACCGTCTCGTGCTTCAGCTGCCCGGCGGAGGCGGTTACGGCGATCCGTCTCAGCGCGAGCGGAGCAGCGTGGGCCGCGATGTCGCTGCTGGCTATATTACGGCCGACGAAGCGCGGCGCGACTACGAGTTCGACAACTGAGTGGAGCGATCGATGACGGACAGAGCCATCGCCCTTGTGACCGGGGCTGCGCAAGGCATCGGATACGCCTGCGCAGAAGTGCTTGTGGAGCAGGGCCTGTTTGTCGTGCTGAGCGACATCAACGCTGACGCCGTACGCGCCGCCGCCAAGCGCCTTGGCCAGAACGCGAGCTACGTCGTCTGCAACATGGGTGACACCGCACAAGTCGCTGCGATGTTCGAGGAGGTCGAAAGCAAGTACGGCGTCGCGTCTGTTGTCGTGAACAATGCGGGCATCGCGCTTCCCTCGCCCTTCCTCGAGACATCCGAGGAGAGTTTCCGCAAGGTACTCGACGTCAATCTGATTGGCGTCTTTATCTCGACGCAGCGCGCCGCAAAGGCAATGGTCGCGAAGGGTATCGCCGGCTCAATCGTGAACATGTCGTCCATCAACGCAGTCGTCGCCATTCCTGCGATCGCGGGCTACTGCGCCTCGAAGGGCGGCGTAAACCAGCTCACGAAAGTCGCAGCGCTCGCGCTCGCCCCACACAATATTCGCGTCAATGCTGTGGGGCCCGGCTCGATCGACACCGAGATGATGGCGAGTGTCAACGCGAACCCGGATGCCATGAGGATGGCAATGTCGCGAACGCCACTGAAGCGGATGGGCACGCCGCGCGAGGTGGCGGAGGTTGTCGCATTCCTTGCCAGTCCCAAGGCCGCCTACATCACCGGAGAGACGATCTACATCGACGGCGGACGCCTCGGTCTCAACTACACCTGCTGAGCCAGAGCAGGCGGGAGCCCCGTCAAAAGCTACAACAGCGCACTCAGCTTTGCCTCGGTAGTCATGACGCTTGGTATTCTCTGCCTGCCGGCAGCAGGCCGATCCAACACCTGAACCGCAGGATTTGCAGTGCTCAGCGCCTTGCGAGCTCCTGCGTCACGGCTTCGGCTGCCTTGCGCACCAGCTCGCCATAGGTCACCTCACCACCGGCCGGAAGATTGACGTCGGGCATTGAGAGGCCGATAGCGCCGACCGGCGTGCCGTTCGGCAGGCAGATTGCCGAGCCAAAGCCAATGACGCGCTCGCGGAACTCGCCGACATCCGTAGCGTAACCGCGCGCCTGTGTCTGGCGCACGTCCGCATCGAGTGCCGGAAGGCTCGTCAGCGTGCGATCGGTGTGACGTGACAGATGCCCCTTCAGCCTGTCTCTCCACGTCTTGTAGTCGGCCGCGATGATCGCCTTGCCGGTGCTGACACTATGAATAGGGGCTGCGCCACCGATCGGATTCCATGATCTGATGGGCTGCTGACTGTCGATCTTGTCGATGTAGACGACGTATAGACCCTCAGTCACTGCCAGATAGACAGTGTCTCCAGTCGCCTCGGAAAGCTTGCGCATCTGATCGGCAGCCGCCTCGCGCAGGTTGAGGTTCGTAACAACACGGCTGCCGACCTGCCACATCTTCAGGGTGATTGTGTAGTGCCTATTCTCGAGCTGCCGCACGTAGCCGAGCGTACTCAGTGTCTGCAGCAGGCGGAAACCGTTGGACTTCGTGAGATCGAGGGCCTTGCTGATTTCAGTAACGCTCTTCCCGCCGGAGGAATCGGCAAGCAGCTCGAGGATCCTTAGCCCCTTCGATAGCGTCGTGTCGACACGGTGCGATTTCAGCGCGTCATCAGTCATCCTGTATTCTCAATGGGAGCCCCTGGTCGTGTCTGAAAATGGAGGGAAAAGGTTCGAGCAAGTTTGCGTCACTGGACCTCAATGTTTCGAAGCGGTGCTTGGTATGGGACTAGTGAGAAACCCCAGACCTCGTCTCGCTGAGATGCCGATGTCCTCCATAGCAGCGAAAGAACGAAGCGATGAAGGCTGCCGGCGTCGATCTCTCGAACCGACCACGGAGGCACTCCGCCATTTTATTCGATCGGATGACCTTTGGGATCGCGCCAAGGCACTTTGTAGTTATCGAGGGACTGCAGATAGGGTGCGACCTAGCTCTCCAGCTTGGCTGATGAGTTTTTGGACGCATCGGGCACGGTGACCACACCGAGCTTGGCGCTGAATGTAAGGAGCGGCACTTCGGGAGCGCGAGTCGCATGATGCTCCATCGTCGCTCACGAAAGCTCAGTCTTGCGCAGAAATTTTGTGGGGTAGAATGTGGGGTGGAGGTTCGGTTCTCTTGAAATTATCAGAAAAATCAGCGCGCTAATGCCATGAGAGAAAGTTCGAACCCTCTCTACGACACGTTAGCCGATTGGGAAGCTCAGCTTAAGCACGTTGACGTCTTCCGGGGAACCTTGTCCATGACAGGCTCCTTGAGCCGAACGGCACTTGATCTTGGGCAGGTCGTGCTTGCCGCCTTGCAGGGCGAAACGGCTGCTCTGGGGGGATCGCGAGGCCGAACCTCGCCACTCCGGACAGAGCCATTTTGGAACGGGTTTCTCTGACATAGGGTACTCCCTCCTGCAGCATCTTCACCGCGATCAGGCCAAATTTTCTGCTGGCGATTGCTGACGCGAGTAAGTGGGCTTGAAGAAGCTCTCGCCGAACGCGACCGCAAGATCGCGGTGATGAGGGAACACGCCTCAGCTGGCCTCCCGATCCCTTAGTCGCTGGCCCTTCTTCTGCGCGTGGCTGCGTGTACCCGTCGGCCAGATAAGCGACCGTCATCTATCCCGAAGAGACCCGTGTTGAGCGAGCCCTCCGCCCTGCCTTGGAAAATTCACTGGCCTGAGCAAGGAATCGACAATATGGTCAGACTGTCTACTTACGCGTCAGATTGCCAATCGTGCAGACGGGCAGGCGACGATGAGGTTGTTCGATCGAAGGGCGGGACCCGCATGCTAGTGATCGGAATTTCTGCGCAATGACGATGCCGTCTCTGTTCCAGCCGATGCAACTTGGCGGCCTGACTCTGGCCAACAGGATCGTTGTGGCGCCCATGTGCCAATACAGCGCCATCGATGGTGTCGCGAACGAGTGGCACCTCGCACATTTGACCTCGCTGTCGATGTCAGGTGCGGGTCTCGTCGTGATCGAGGCCAACGACGTCGAACCTGCTGGCGCGTTCACAAAGGCGTGCCTCGGCCTCTATTCGGATGAAAGCGAGAGCGCCCTCGCGCGGATCGTTGGCGTGTGTCACGACCGGGGGCAGGCGGCGATCGGCTTGCAGCTTACACATGGAGGGCGCAAGGCCGCATGCAATGTCCCCTGGGAGAATGGCGGACGGCCGCTTTCGGCATCCGAAGCTTGGCCGACCCTCGCCCCATCTGAAATTTCCTACGGTGATGGCTGGTCGCTCCCGACGGCTCTCGATGCGCCCGGCCTTGCACGGATTCGGAAGGCTTTTGTCGCCTCGGCGCGGCGCGCGGCGCGGGCGGACGTCGATCTGCTGGAGCTTCATGCGGCGCATGGCTATCTGCTGCATCAGTTTCTGTCACCTCTGTCCAACCGGAGGACGGATGCTTACGGCGGCAGTCTCGAGAGGCGGATGCGCTTTCCGCTCGAGGTAGCGGAAGCCGTCCGCGAGGCGTGGCCGTCGGAGCGTCCGTTTGGCCTGCGCATTTCAGGCAGCGACTGGACCGAGGGAGGCCAGACGATCGACGATGCGGTTACCTTCGCCAAGGAGCTGAAGCGCCTCGGCTGCAGCTTCGTCTGCGTGTCGAGCGGCGGTCTGGTGCCTGCTGCGGCGATCAAGATCGGGCCGGGCTATCAGGTGCCGTTCGCGGCGAAGGTGCGCGAAGAGGCTGCGTTACCCGTCCGCGCGGTCGGTCTGATCACCGATCCGCACCATGCAAACGAGATCGTTCAGTCCGGCAAAGCAGACATGGTGGCGCTCGCACGAGGGTTTCTCGACGATCCGCGATGGGGGTGGCACGCGGCCGCCGAACTCGGCGTCAAGATCCCTTACCCCCAGCAGTACGAGCGGTGCCACTTCTCGCTATGGCCCGGCTCCAAGCACTTCACCGCCAGTGACGCGTACTACGACGCAGCGCGTTTCATGCCACGGGGGCTCGGCTCCTAGCGCAGCCGCGCAGATGTCCGATGCCGCGTCGCTGTCGGCGGCGCCCACGAGGCAGCGGACCAAGGAAGAAAAACCCAATGAATGGACAAGGAGGAAACAGCATGGTTCGCAGATTTGGCAGCACGTTTTTGCAGGCGACGGTGCTCGGAGCGGGATTGACGATTGGCCTCTCCGGTGCGCTGGCGCAAACGCCGGTCCCTCTCGCGACATGGGGTGGCGAAAAGCACGTGATCAACCTCGGCTTCGTGCCGGCACTCGAGAAGGCGCTGGAAGATCTGGCACCAGGAAAGTTCAAGCTTCAGAACTTTCCCAACGGCCAGCTCGCGACCGACAAGGACATGCCGATCGGTATCCCGACGGGCAAAGTGAAAATCGGACTTCTTACGGTCAACGGCTGGTCCGGTACGGTTAGGGACGTCAAGGCATTCGACGCGCCGACCGGCCTGACCATGGCGCAGCTCGACGAGGTGCTGCACAAGAAGGGGCTGCTCGAGCTCCTTCAGGCAAGCTTCGCCGAGAAGCGGGCCACTCTCCTCGGAGTGGCGGATCTCGGACCGCCAGCGCTCGTCTCGAAAAAGAAGATCGTATCGCCGGCAGATCTCAAAGGCGTGAAGGTGCGCGTGTTCTCCGAGGGACAGGCCGACACGCTCAAGGCGTTCGGCGGCATTCCCGTGACGGTGGCATTCGCGGAACTGTACACGGCCCTCCAGCATGGGACGGTCGATGCGGCGCTCGTCGGCTTCCAGGGTGTAGAGAGCACGAAGCTCTACGAGGTCACGAACCACGCGCTGCTTCCCGCGTCGTTCTTCGGCACGACCATGATGGGCTGGGCCGCCAATCCGCTGTGGCTTCAGACAATCCCCGCGGCCGACCGGAAGACCTTCGAGGAGGCCGTGAGCCGGGCGGCCAGCAACGATCGAGCCGCCATCGTGAAGGAGATCGACACCCTGACGGCCCACTATCAATCGAAGAAGATGACGGTCACTGCCCTGGAGCCGGCCATGCCCGAGTACAAGCTCTGGGTCGAGGCGACGCTGCCCATGGCAGAAAAGGCCAGAGCGGAATTGTCTCCAAAGGCCGCTGCGCTCATTTTCGATCGCTGAGGGTGGACGGGGACCTGATCGATGATGACCGTACTGCTGCGCTTGAACACGCTCGGGGGATACCTGGCAGGGGCGCTCTTGTGGACCCTGGCGGCCATCGTCTTTCTTGATGTGGCCGCCCGGGCTCTGGGCGCGCCGCTGCTGTGGGCCAACGAGGTGAGCACATATCTTCTGGTGGCTATGGTCTTCCTCGGTGCCGGCCACACCTACGACCGGAACGGGCACTTCGCGATCAATCATCTGGTCGCGAATCTGCCACGGGTGCAGCGGCTCGGGCTCGAGCTTGCGACTGTGATCGTCTCGCTCGGCTTGTCGGTTCTTTTCGCCTGGGGTGGTATCGAGTTGGTGCGGTTTGCCAGATCTCTCTCGCTGGCGTCGCCCACTCTGCTGCAGGTTCCCCTCTACATACCCTACTCGGCAATCATCATCGGTGGCATTTCTCTTTCGATATCGCTGGCGGTCAGGGCCGTAACGCTGATTGCGGCGCTGCGCAGCAACGAGGACGTCGCGGTGCGCGAGGAGAGCTCGATATGATCGCGCTCGGCGTTCTCCTCGTATTCTTGTTTCTAATCGCATTGGGTATGCCCGTGTTCATCGCCATGGGCGTGGCCGGCCTTGGCGGAAACTACATTCTGCACGGGTCCGACATGCTTCTGACGAACTTCGCGTTGGAAGCCTATGCGAGCATCGACAGTTTCGTTCTCATTGCCGTTCCGCTCTACGTGTTCGCCGGCTGCCTCCTCGAGGCCACGGGGCTGAGCCGCCGGCTCTATGACTTCGCAGAGATGCTGTGCTCGGGAATGCGCGGCGGACTTGGAGTCGCAACGGTCATTGCTTGTTCGATCTTCGCTGCGATCAGCGGGTCGAGTGTCGCCACGGCCGCCACGATCGGCCTCGTTGCGATGCCGATCATGGCGAGCCACGGCTATCCGAAGCCGGAAACGGGCGCCCTTGTTGCTGCCGGCGGAACGCTTGGCATCCTCATACCTCCATCTATCCCGCTGATCATCTTCGGCCTTATGACGGAGCAATCGGTCGGCGCGCTGTTCATCGCCGGCGTGATTCCGGGCGTGATGCTCGCGGTGTTCATGGGCCTTTACACGTCTCTGACGTCCACCGTGCCCGCCAGGAAGATTCAGCACTCGTGGAGCGAGCGCAAGCGCATCACGCAAGGCGCATCGCTGATCCTGCTGCTGCCGGTGCTGGTATTCGTCGGTATCTACACGGGCATCGCAACTGCATCCGAGGTTGCCGCCTGTGCTGTTGCTTACGTCCTCCTCATCGGCGTCGTGACCGGGACATTGACGACCAGCAACATGTGGCCGGCCACCATGGCGGCACTCCGCTCGACCGTCATGATCTTCGTTCTCGTCGCGTTCGGCGGAATCATCACCAAGCTCTTCACGATCAGCGGGGTGCCCCAGGCCATGGTGTCGGCGATCTCCGACTCCGGCTTTTCGCCTCTTCTGGTGTTCACCTTGATGGTGCTGCTCTATCTCGTCCTCGGAATGTTTCTCGAGGCGCTCTCGATGATGGTCATCACCGTGCCCATCCTCTATCCGGTTGCGATGTCTCTCGGCATTCCCCCATTGGCGTTCGCGATCATCGTGGTGCTCGCGGTCGAAGCGGCACAGATCACGCCGCCGGTGGGAATCAACCTCTTCACGGTCGCGAAGATCGGCAACGTTCCGTTTGGCGCCATGTCGGTCGCGATTCTTCCGTACGTCACACTGATCGTGGTCGCGATGTACGCGGTCTATTTCCTGCCTGAGATCGCAACCTGGCTACCCTCCACCATGAGCTACGGAAAGTAGGTCGAATGACACTCTGGTCTCCGCTGGTCGCGGAAGATTACACTAATGCTCTCCGTGATCATGTGCGCCAGCACATTACGCCGCACGCTTTCGTTATCGATCGCGACGACATCTATCCTGTGGACATCGTCAAGGAGCTTGCACGCTCAGGTCTCAGCACCATCACGCTGCCGGAGAAGTATGGCGGCGGCGGCAAAGGCTTTTCCTATGGCGTCACGCTGCTCGAGGAAGTGGGATACGGCAGCGCGTCTGCGGCGATCTGCCTGATCACGATCTTCCAGGCATCGACGATCATGAATCTGTTCGGCCAGGCCAGCCTCAAGGACCGTTATCTCCCGCTGTTCCGCCAAGGTTTGCTCTCATCTTACGCCCTGACGGAGGCAAACCACGGCAGTGACATCAGATCGCTCGATACCAAGGCTGTTCGCGATGGTGACGACTGGGTGCTGACGGGTGAGAAGCAGTTCGTGACCGGTGGTGTCGCCGCAGAGCTCTTCGTCATTCTCGCCGAGACGGACGTCGGCGTTTCCGCATTCGCCGTTCCGGGTGACGCAGCGGGCCTGCACCGCTACATCGGCGAGCGGTCGGCGACGTTTGGGCTCAGGAACGGTCCCCATGTCAACGTGCGCCTCGATGGGGTGCGGGTGCCGGCCGATCACCTGATCGGCGTCGAAGGCAAAGGCGTGCGCCAGGCGGTAACGACACTGAACTACTCCCGCACTCTTGCTGCGGGCGTGAGCCTCGGCATTGCGCGAGCGGCCTTCGATGGAGCTCTCAAGCACGCCAAGGAGCGCGTGGCGTTCGACTCGAAGATCGTCGAGTTTCAGGGCATCCAGTGGTATTTCGCCGAGATGCTTACCCGTATCGATGCCGCGCGGCTTCTGGTGTACCGTGCCGCCGATGCCCTTACGACTGGCGAGGAAATCGCGCGCTACGGAAGCGAGGCGAAGCTGATGGCATCGACACTGGCCACCGAAGTCGCTTCGCGGGCCGTCGGAATCTGCGGTGTCTACGGCGTGACGGCGGAATCTCCATTCGGCCGCTACTTGCGCGATGCCAAGGCGTACGAGGTCGGGGGGGGATCGGTGGAAATTCTCAAGAACACTATCGGAAAGCATCTGACCAGGGACCTAGTCTAGTCGTGATCACGGATCTTCTCGCGGAGCGCGCGCGATTGGACGGTGCCAAGCCGTTCATCGTGACGCCGGTCGCGGCGTATAATTTCCGCGACATCCACTCGCTGTCGCGGCGGTTCGCAAGTCGGTTGCAGTCGATGGGCATCGGCACCGGCGACCACGTCGCCCTCATAGCACCGAACTGCGCCGCGTTTCTCGTCTGCTGGTTTGGCATCAATATGCTCGGAGCGGTCGCTGTCACGCTCAGCGACGAGCTTGTCGGGGACGGCCTCGAGTATGCCGTCGACCAGTCGGACTCGAAGGTTCTTGTGGTCGGATCGGCGTGGCTCGAGGCTCGCTCAGGACGGCTCGGCACCAAACTTGGCTCCATGCCCACCGTAGTCATCGATGCAGACGCTGAGTTCTTCGATGGCCTCAAAGCTTGGCCCGAAGCGGAGCCGACGGTCGTCGCCCGCTCGAGCACGTGCACGATACTTTACACGTCGGGCAGCACTGGGCGGCCCAAAGGTGTACTCAACAGCCATGCGACGTACGTGGCCGTAGGACGTCAGACTGTGCTGACTGTTGGCCTCGATGCCAGCGACCGCATCCTCGTCTTCCTGCCGCTCTTCCATGCCAATCCGCAGATGTTTGCGGTAATGTCCGCCCTCACGGTCGGTGCTTCGCTTGCCGTTCTCCCGAAATTCTCTGCGCGAAGCTTCTTCGAGGACGCCGTGCGGCTGGATGCGACCTGCTTCACGTTCGTCGGCACCGTGCTCTCCATTCTGGTCGCGCGACATCAGGAATCGCGGAATGATCATCGCCTGCGCTTCGGCGTGGGAGGGGGCACGCCGCGCGACGTCTGGCGCGAAATACATGAGCGCTTCGGCATCCGGATCTTTGAAGGTTACGGGATGACCGAGATCGGATGCATTGCGACGTGCAACAGCGTCACCAACTACCGGATGGGGTCGTGCGGTAGGCCCCGATCGGACATGGACGTGCGTATCCTCGATGCCGACGATCGCGAGCTCGGCCCCGGCCAGCAAGGCGAGATCGTCGTCCGCCCTCGCGAGCCGTTCGTTATTATGTCCGGCTATTACAAGCAGCCGGAGCAGACGTTGCAGGCCTCGCGCAACCTATGGTTCCACACGGGCGACCGCGGGAGCCTCGACGAGGACGGATATCTCTATTTCCATGGTCGGCTGAAAGAACTAATCCGTCGCGGGGGCGAGATGATCTCGCCCGTCGAGATCGAGACCAAGCTGCGCGCGATGCCGGGGGTCGTGGACTGCGCCATTGTCGGCGTGGACGATCCTATCCAGGGCGAGGAGGTCAAGGCCGTGATCGTCGCCGAACATGAGCTCGATGCGCGGGCGATACCGGCTTTTCTGCAGGACAAACTGCCGCGCCACATGCTGCCCCGATACGTCGAGTTCGTGTCCGTCATTCCCAAGACGGAGACCGAGAAAATTCAGCGCTTCAAGCTCACATATCTGAGCTCGGCGGTCACCGACCTCAAGGTGTAAAGATCGGCCAGGCCTTTCGGCGCGGAAGTCCGACGGTATAGATTTGGCCGTGCTGGAAGAAGCAATGTCCAGCCGCAACGACGCCCATTCAGGAGATCCAAGTGGACGAACTCCAATATCATGTCACCAATGCCGTTGCGTGGATTCGGCTCAACCGGCCGGAATTCAAGAACGCCTTTACCGTTGCCATGATCGACGAGTGGGTTCGCCGCCTCGAGGAAGCCTCTCGAGATCCAGGCGTCGGCGCTATCGTCGTCGTCGGCAACGGTGGCAGCTTCTGCTCAGGCGGCGACCTGTCTCTGATCGACGATCTCAACAGCGGGAACAGTGCGCGGGCGTGGAAATCATTGCTCTGGGATCATGTTCATAAGGTCGCTCTCACTCTGGAGACTATCGACAAGCCGGTCATCGCGGCGGTGGATGGTGCCGCGGTCGGCGCGGGAATGGACATGGCGCTGATGTGCGACATGCGATTCGCCTCTAGGTCCGCGAGATTCTGCGAGGGGTATATCCGCATCGGAGCGGTTCCGGGCGACGGCGGTTGCTACTTTCTCCCGCGCATCGTCGGCTTGGCCAAGGCGCTCGAGTTGCTTCTCTCCGGCGAATTCGTCGATGCCGACGAGGCCCTGCGCATTGGTCTCGTCAATCGCATCTATGATGACGCCGAACTGGAAATCGAAACACAGCGGTTCGCGGAGAAGCTTGCCAATTACAGTCCGATTGCCTTGCGAATGATCAAGCGCGGAACCTACCAGAGCTTGCGCATGGATCTGAGATCGAGCTTGGATCTGCTCTCCTCGCACATGGGAGTAGTGCAGACGACCGAAGATGCTGCCGAGGCGCTCACGGCATTTCGCGAGCGGCGCACGCCGAAGTTCAAGGGGCGCTAGATGATGTCTGGTGCGAGAGATCAAACGGCATCGGGAGACGTTCGGGGAGATGCTGCCAATGGATGACGCCAGCAAGCCGTCTCCCTGGGGGCAAAGCGCGCGAAGTCAGCAGCGCGCAGGCAAGCGCGACGCCGTGCTGCGGACGGCAGCTCGCCTCTTTAGCGAAAGGGGTTATCACGGCACCTCTCTTGAACTGGTCGCGGAGGAACTCGAGATTACGCGACCGACGGTATACTACTACTTCAAGAACAAGGACGAGATTCTTTTCGAATGTGTGCGGATGAGCCTGCAGATGATCGAGAAGGCGGCCAGCGAGGTAGCGAAGCGCGGCGGCAGCGCGAGCGATCGCCTGAGGGCCGTGATGCGACAGTATGCAGAAGTCATCACCATGGACTTCGGCATGTGTCTGGTCCGCGTCGGTGACATCCCTCTGCCGCCTGAAAACCGCACCAAACTTCGCAAGATGCAATCGAACATCGATCGCAAGTTCCGCGAGATCATCGCCGAGGGCGTTGCGGATGGATCGTTCACGAGCTGCGATCCCAAGTTCGCCGCGTTCGCCGTAGCCGGTGCTTTGAACTCCATCGCGCGCTGGTATCGCCCGGACGGCGAGTTGGGTGCGGGTCCGATCGCCGATAAGTTCGTCGGCATACTCATGAGCGGTCTCGAAGCGCGCGGGGCCCGGGAAGATGAGAACGACGTGCACTCGCGTTACTCCAAGGTGACCAAGCCTCCCGCACGTAAAGCCAATTCCACCCGAAAGAGAAAAGCGGTCTGACCCTCCTCCGAGAGCTGAGGCGGAAGATGACACCGCTTTGCGCGCGGACCGATGCATCGGCGATTGTCGAGGTGCCGCGAGGGCGTGATAGAGGCGGGCGCGGCGAAGCTCGAAGTCTTCAAGCCCGCGAGACTGAAGCGCCTCGCACGGAGGCGGTTTGCCGGCTCGGCGACCTTTCGCACAGCACCAGAGATGCGCGTGAGATAGAGCCTCGCAGCGCGCGCTCGGTCATCTGCGCACGTTGGCGACAGTGAGCGGCTCTCAACTTCAGATGCAGTGTTGTTCGTCCTGGCAGCCATGCCGCGCGACGTCCGGGCGGCGGCCGATTGATTAGCGCATTCGGGCGAGTTGACATATATGGTGAAATACAGCTAATCATAGGGTAGTAATGAATTGACGATAATATGATGAGGCCAATCTTGAAGTTCGAGCGCCTTCGAACAGCCGCTGCGATCTACGCCAATCTCGCCGTCTTGAACGCGGGGGTGAGGCCGGCGATCTATGATCGGCTGCGCAATTTGGCGGTCGCGCTGGGGCCCGGCGAGTACGCGGTCCTGCGTCGCTTGGCGCTAACTGACGGCATTCTCTCAGTTGTCGAAGTGACCGATTTTCTCGCGATCTCTCGAGCGTCCGCGCGACAGGTGGTGGGTCGTCTTTCCGACGCCGGGCTGATTGCGAGCTCGCCGGGAGCCGACGATCGGCGCATGCGGATGTGGAGCTTGACGCCTGACGGGGTCGCGCTCGGAGCGGCCCAAATTCCGGGTGTCGAGCCGCATCTGCCGCTCGTCGCGGCCCTGCAGGCCCTCTCGCTGAGCGAGTGTAGATCGCTTAATGAAGACTTGGACGCGCTCATCAACGGCCTCGATGAGGCCGCCGGCAGCCTCGAGCGTGGCGCCATTGCCGACTCGATTGGCGGGGAAGCTGACGATCTCGCGTCGTTCGGCAACTTCTTCGATCTCTGGCTCAAGATCGTGCGCGTGTACCGCCGCATTCGATCCGAGCAGACGCGCTTTTTCCTTCGAGAGACCAATCAGGTCATCGATACGGCAGCCTACATGGCGCTATATCGCGTCCACGAGACGCCGGGGGGAATGGCCGAATTGGCATCATTCCTTCGCGTGGATCAAAATACGGCGACACGGCTGGTCGATCGGCTCGAAGCGCAAGGCCTGCTCCGGCGTGCGCGCAATCCGTCGAGCCGACGCGAGCTCATTCTCTCGACCACGGACAAGGGTTCGAGGCTGCTCGAATCGCTCGCGCCTATCGATCCGGACGGCGCGTTCTTGAATCTTGTTGGCAAGCTCAGGCGATCCGGGACGGTTTTGGCGGAGACGCTCGACCGCTTGATCTCCAGCGACGCGGCCTCGCCCCTGATGGATCGCCAGGTGTTCTTCGCTCTCGCGAAGCGCGTGTGGGAGCGCCTCGGGAAAAACGCGCAATCCCAAGTCGAGGGCGCCGAATTCCGGCTCGCCATGTCTCAGTTCCTGACCGGTGTCGCAGTCGTCACGGTCAAGGATGGCTCAGCCCCACGAGCGATGACGGTGAACTCGCTGACGTCGGTCTCACTTGATCCGCCAATCCTGCTGGTCTGCTTCGATCGGCGTAGCCCGTCGCTCAAGGCGCTTCAGAGGAACAAGGAATTCGGCATCAGCATTCTTTCGCGGTCTCAACAGGCACTCGCGGCCCGGTTCGGGCGCAAGGAGACGAACGACAACCCGCACACGCTCGAAGACGGCATTTGCGAGGAGGTTGGGGGACTTCCTCTGCTGGCAGGAAGCTTGGCTCAGATCGTCTGCGATCTCGAGCAGACATTCGAAGCAGGCAGCCACACGGTCATCTTCGGTGCGCCGCGGGAGGTCTCGCTTCATCAATCAGCCATGGCCGGCGCACTTGGCTTCTGGCGAAGCAAATACGTTCAAGTGCGATCGACGTGACGCGACGGCCGATGGTTCGTTCGAATAGTGCAGGAGTGAGTATGTACTCAGTTGAGAAGAGGGCGTCCGATGTATCTTAACAAGGAGCAGGAGCGGCTTCGCGAGGAGTTCCGCGAATTTGCCGAGGCGAACCTGCGAACGGGCTTGATGGCGAACACCCGCGAGCCGCGCTTTCCTCATGAAGGATATCAGCTCGTATGCGAGCGTGGATATATGGGCTTTATGCTCCCCGAGGCGTATGGCGGACGCGGCGGCGGAGTCACTGAGTACTGTCTTCTTCTTGAGGAGCTGGCGCGCGTCGACCACAACGTGCCCTGGGCAATCGACGTCACCGTTGCCGTCGCGTGCATCATCAATCGTCTCGGGACCGAAGAGCAGAAGAAGCGCTTCATCCCGAAACTCATCGACGGATCCATCATCCCGGCCTTTGCTCTGTCGGATCTCAGCGGCGGGTCGAACCTCAAGCAGATGGGGACCTTCGCCGAGCGGCATGGCGACGGCAGCTGGACGATCACGGGACGAAAGACGCACATTCACAACTGCGAGCTGGCCAACCTCTGGCTGATATTTGCTGCAAGCAAGGATGGCCAGGAAGCCATTCTCGTTGAAGGCCGGGATGGCGTCGTTCTGGAGCGCAGCTACCAGCCCTTCGGATTCCGTTGCGTCCCCTGCCATCAGATCCTCTTCGACGGCGTGCGTGCGACCGATGCAGATCTGCTTGGTGAGAGAGGCCGTGGTGTCATTGCCGCGCTGACCGGTGCGCTGAACTACACGCGCATTGGCAATGCAAGCATCGTCATCGGCATAGCTCGGGCTGCTCTCGACGTCGCGCTCAGTTTTGCTATGGGGCGCCGATTGAAGGAGGGCCACATCACCGATCAGCAGGCCATCCAGCATATGGTCGCGGATCTGACCACTGACCTCGAGGCCGCCAGCCTGCTGCGTTGGAAGGCTGCCGCGATGCACGATACCGGCGAACACCCGGTCAAGGAGTCTTCTCAAGCGAAGCTCTATGCGACTGAAAAGGCGACGCACATCTGCGGGACGCTGTTGCGCCTTATGGGTGCCTACGGGACGTACGAGCAGGTCCCGATCTCCGACTATTTCACGTCGTGCAAGACGCTGGAGCTCGGAAGCGGTGCATCCGAAATCCACCGCAACAACATCGCACGGGAGGTCCTGCGCGAGTACGAGGCGCGATTCAAATCCGGCGATTTGTTCCGGTGGGCGCAAACTGAAGATCAGAAAGCGATCCTCGAGCTCAACGAGCGATCTGCGAAGATTCTCGCCCAAGGTTGAACTCGGTAAGTGCGCCGGCCTGGCTCTCTGGAGCCGGGCGGCAACTCCGTAAGGTCTCAGTCACCATGCGTGCACAGTCTGAAATCGAACAGCTGCTTCGGAAGCGTGTCGCCGAGAATCCGTCCGACACCTGGCTGTACTTCAAGGACGACGAGTACAGTTGGGCCGCCGTGCTTTCCCATTCGCGCCGAGCGGCCAACGGCCTGCTCACACTTGGCTTGCGCCCCGGCGACCGCGTCGGGATCATGGCCAGCAACAGGCCGGAGTTCCTCTGGGCCTATTTCGGTTGCCTGCTGATCGGCTGTCACGTGGTGCCGATCAACCGGTGGCAGCGTGGCCCGGCGCTCGAGCATATGATCAACGACTCCGCAGCCCGAGCCATAATCTGCGATAGCGAGCTCGTGCCGGTGATCTCGGAGCTCAGAGCTAGAACGCCGTTGCTGAGCTGGCTTGTCGTGCTGGCGGGTGCGCGCCCGGCTGGAGCGGAAGCTGCGTTCGCGGACATGCTGCTTTCTCCCGATCGCGAACCGGACGTGGACGTGCGGGAAGCGGTAAACGCCGTCGGAATGCTGTACACGTCCGGCACCACAGGACCGCCGAAGGGAATTCTGTCTCGGTCCTACGAGCGCCATCTCTGGCCCCTTCTCGAGCCCTTCGACGTCAAGCCGGGCGAGGTCATCTATACCTGCATGCCGTTGTTTCACGCGAGCGCATTGCTCGTCTTCGGAGCGGCCTCCATTCGTCGCAACGTCAAGCTGGCGCTTGGCGAAGGCTTCAGCGCGTCGGGGTTCTGGGACGAGTGTCGACGTTACAACGCCGTATGCGCCAACGTCTTTGGCGTCATGATCCCCTACCTGTTGAAGCAGCCGGCGCTGTCCACTGACCGCGACAATCCATTGCGCGGCGTTCTCTCCGTCGGTTGTCCGGCGTTCGCCTGGCGCGATTTCGAGGAGCGCTTCAATGTTCGCATCGTGGAGTTCTACGGAGCCACCGATGCACCCGGCTTCGTGATGAACACGGAAGGCAAGGTCGGGTCGGTCGGAAAGCCGGTTGACGGCGCGGAGTACCGAATTGTCGACGACAACGACAACGAGCTGTCCCCGGGCACGCTCGGAGAGATCGTCTATCGCCACCCGACCGGCCGTCTCACGGCTTACAACAACCTCCCCGACGTCACCGAGAAGACGTGGCGCGGCGGCTGGTATCACTCGGGCGATCTCGGAGAGATGGATCAAGACGGCTTCTTCTATTTCCGCGGACGCGTGAAGGAGGCCATACGCCGACGCGGCGAGAACATCTCCGCCTGGGAGGTGAGCTCGGTCATCGACCTCCATCCAAAGGTCCAAGAGAGCGCCGCGTTTGGCGTTCCATCCGAGCACGGTGAAGAAGATGTCATGGTCGCCGTTGTTCCACGCCCCGGCGTGATGGATCTGCGACCTGAAGAGATACTTGAGTTCTGCAAGGGACGGCTCGCTCACTACGCGCTCCCCCGGTACGTCGACATCCTTCCGGAACTCCCCAAGACAAGCACGCAGAAAATACAGCATCTCGCGCTCAAGGCGCGGGGGCGATCAGAGAAGACGTGGGATCGCGACAAGGCCGGTTTCGTTGTCGCGCGCAGTTGAAGCAAGCAGGAGATGATTGCTGGGCGCAGCAATTCCGCTGCCGCTCGGGCCACAAGCAAGGTCGTCGCACTGAACGGCCGATGGACCAGAAAAGTTGGAGGAGACATCACATGACAGTTCGAAGAATTCTGGCGACAGCAGCAACTACTCTGTTGCTGGGAATAAGCAGCGCCTCTGCTGCGACGAAGTGGGATTTCTACAGCTTCGTCGGCGTGACACATCCGATCGGACAGCAACTCGTCCAGTTCGCCAACGAGGTCAAGAAGCGAACCAACGGAGAGCTTGTCATCACGGTTCGTCCGGCCGGCGAGTTTCCTTTCAAGCCGAATGAGGTCGTCAAGATCACAGGTGACGGCCACGTGCAGCTCGGCGCGGCGCTTGCACTGTTCACGACCGGATCGGTGCCGCTGGTGGGCGTGACAGGACTACCGCTTTTCCTGCGCACGGAAGAGGAGATGAACAAGGCCCTGCCGATCATCAAGAAGCATACGGAGAAGGATTTCGAGAAGGCAGGAACGAAGGTGTTATTCCAGTTCCTGTGGCCGAACCTGAACCTCTTCGGGAGTGGAAAGCCGATCCACTCGGTGGATCAGTTCTCGGGCCGAAAGTTTCGGACGCTCAGCCCGCAGCAGGCCGAGATGATGAAGCGCTTTGGTGCCGCGGCAGTGTCTATGACGAATCCAGAAGTTCCCGTGGCGCTCGAGCGCGGTACGGTAGAAGGATTGCTGACCACGGCCTTCAACATGGTTGGCTCCAAATGGGGTGATCTCGTGAAGTGGGCTTACATGGCCGACTTCCACGGCGCCGACGACTACATCCTCGTCAATCTGGCCGCATACAACAAGCTGAAGCCCGAGGTTCGCAAGGTTCTCGACGAAGTCGCCGTCGAGTGGGGCCCGAAGATGACGAAGGCCAACCTGAGCGCAGACGAGGGAAGCCTCGAGGTGCTTCGGACCCAGCACAAGGTCGAGGTCATCAGGGCGTCGAAGCAGGATACCGACCTCATGCTGGCGAAGGTCAAGGACTACTGGGACGCTTGGGCCAAGCAGAATGGTCCGGCGGCTGCGACAATGCTTGACGAGATTCGCCGTGCAGTCGGAAAATAGCCCATCAGTTGAGGAGACGAAGAGTGGGTTCGCGCGATTCGCGGACTCGCTCTCGTTTGCCGCCGGTGCGCTCGCCGGGGTCGCCGTGCTCATCATTCTGGCACTGGTCTGCGCCGAGATTCTCCTGCGCAACCTGTTGGGCAAGTCCTTATTGGTCGCCGACGAACTGTGCGGCTACCTCAACGTCGCCGTGGTGTTCCTCGGGCTTGGCTACACCCTGCGCGAGGGCGGCTTCATCCGCGTCGAGTTGCTCTACGATGTCATGAGCCGTGCGTGGCGCACCGCTTCACGCTGGTACTTCGTCCTTGCGAGCATCGTGTTCGCCATCGCCGCATTCTACTACAGCTTCAAGCACCTCATGTACCTTTACCGATCCGGCATTCGCTCGGACGGTCTTACGGAGATGCTGCTCTACATCCCGCAGGTCGCCGTCGTCGTAGGGCTGGGCATCCTGCTCATCCAATTGTTGTCTTACCTGTTCGGCCGCATGCACAAGGTGCCTTGAGGAATTAGAATGGATACCAGTTTGCTGTTCGGCTTGTTGGTGCTTTTCCTGGCAATATCTCTGATGTCGGGCCAGTGGATCGCCTTTGCGCTGGGAGCGTCTGGTATCCTGGTCCTCTACCTGAGCAAGGGCGAGTTGGGGTTGGCCGCGATCAGCTCCGTGATCTGGAACACGACCAACAGTTATGTGCTGGTCGCCATTCCGCTGTTCCTGCTCATGGGAGAAGTGATTCTGCGCAGCGGTTCGGGCAAGTATTTCTACAGCGGCGTTGTTGCAATGATGGGGAAGTCAAAAGGCCCCCTTCTTCACGCCAACACGTTCAGCTGCGCGCTCTTCTCCGCCGTGAGCGGATCGAGCGTCGCGACAGCGGCCACTGTCGGGACGGTGGCTATTCCTGAGATGCTGCAGCGCGGGTATCAGCCGCGCATCACGTTCGGCTCGTTGGCAGCAGGCGGAACGCTCGGCATTCTCCTGCCGCCGAGCATTGCGATGATCCTGTACGGCGCGTTTGTGCAGGAGTCCGTATCCAAGCTGTTTATCGCAGGAGTCATTCCGGGCCTTGTTCTGGCAGGAATGTTCCTCCTGTACGGCTATGTGCGCGTGTACCTCGATCCGAGCCTGGCGCCCCATGTCGAAGCCGAGCGGACCGCTGTCGGGCGGCGCAAGGATATCGTCCATGTGCTTCCGATCCTAGTGCTCCTCACTATCGTGCTTGGGACCATTTACTCCGGCATTGCGACGCCGACTGAGGCTGCGGCCATCGGTGCGGCGGGCGCGCTGATCCTCGCGGCAGCGTATCGCGCGTTGACCTGGGAAGTCTTCTCGAAGTCCGTCATGTCGACGGTGCGCACGACTTGCATGATCTCCCTGATCATCGTGGCGGCGCAGATACTATCGACCGCGCTTACTTTTTCAGGTGCCACGCGTGAGATTAGTACGTGGATACTCGAGCTCGGTCTGTCGAAGTGGACGTTCTTCGCCTTGATTGTCGTCTTCTACATCATCCTCGGCCTCTTCGTTGACGGTATCTCGATGATGTACATGACGCTGCCGGTTCTCTTCCCGCCGATCGTCGCGATGGGTTTTGATCCGATCTGGTTCGGTGTCGTGCTCACCATTCTCATCGAGCTTGGTCAGGTGACGCCACCGGTCGGCTTGAACCTGTTCACCATTCACGCAATAGCCGGAGGGCACAAGTTCTCCGAGATCGCCATTGGATCAGCCCCGTACGCAGCCATAATCTTGTTCATGGTCGTCTTGCTCGCGATCTGGCCAGAGCTGGCGACGTGGCTTCCCTCGACGTTGTAGGGAATGAGGATCGAGCAGAGACGCAGGATGACCAGGAGTAACTGCAATGAGCAATGAGGCTTCCTCTGTCGCGGATGAGGGCGTGCCCGAGACGGTCGGGATCGGCTGGTATTTCGAGGATTACCGCGTCGGCCGCCGCTATCAGACACTTGGTCGAACGATCACCGAGGGCGACATCGTCAATTTCGTCTGCTTGACGGGAATGCTCGAGGAGCTCTTCACGAACGTCGACTACATCGAACGCGAATCGGTCATCAAGGGGCGCGTGGCTCCCGGCGCTCTGGTCTACACCTTCGCCGAAGGACTGGTTCTGCCTTCGACCCTGCAGCGGACGGGCATCGCTTTCCTCGGTATGGATTTCAAGATCTCGGGCCCGACCTTTGCTGGCGATACGATCTACGTCACATGCGAAGTGATCGTAGCGCGTCCGACCTCGAAGCCAGGTCGCGGCATCGTTACGACCAGGAACGAGATCCGCAATCAGCGCGGCGAGCTCGTGCTCACATATACGCCGACCCGCATGCTGAAGATGCGAGGGGCAGAAAAATAGCCAGGTCCCCGGTCGGACGGCAGCCGCGCGACGGACGACTACGGCTGGAACTCGGCGTCGACGCCGACGCTATGTCCGTCTGCGCTTGCGGGTAGACCTTGGCGAACGTGTGGCCATGCCGTCCACCAGGTGCGCGGCGTAGTGCGCAGCGATGTCGGCCGGCTTGAGCTCCCCATCAGCCTGATACCAGTGCGCAATCCAGTTCAGCGCGCCGGCGATTGCAAACGAATAGAGCTTCGGATCGCCTGGATTGATGGAGCCATCGGCGATGCCCTCGGTGATGTAGGCGCGCAGGTGGCGATCAACGCGGCGCTTGCTGCTTCGCACACGCTTCCGCGCCAGGGGCGAAAGCGCGCGATCATCGAGCCTGCCGAGGCACATTCCGTACTCAACGGTGGCGACCTCGGTCGTGTACGCGACGATGAAGTCCCGGACCTTGTCCAGCCCTCTGCCGTTCGAAGCCTCGATCCTTGTGGCGTGGGCTTCGATGAGCTCGAGGCCCATTCGATAGCACTCATCGAGAATGGCTTCCTTGCTCGGGAAGTAGTGATAGAGCGCCGGCTTCGTGATGTTCAGCGCGTCGGCGACATCGCTCAGCTTGGTGCCCGTGAAACCCCGATCCAGAAAGCATCGCGCGGCCATCTGCAGTACCGCACTTCGCTTGAGATCATGATCCCGCCGTCGGTCCTCGAAGGGCTTCCAGGGAGACGCCTCAGTCGATGGCTTTCGCAATTCAGTTCCTCGCGGCTGTCTGACCTTGACGCCCATTTTAACACCGAGTAGATAATTGACCAATGGGTAAGATAAGTAGGGATCACAATGCGTGACGTCTGTGTAGCCGGCATCGGCATGACTGCGTTCGGCAAGCCCGGGAAGAGCCCGTCATATGTGGAGATGGGCAGTGAGGCCGTTCGGCTTGCTCTGGCAGATGCCGGGATCGACTACGGCAAAGTCCAGCAGGCCTATGCCGGCTACGTCTATGGCGACTCGTGCTGCGGCCACCGCGTGATCTATGCGGCCGGCATGACCGGCATCCCTATCTTCAACATCAACAGCAACTGCTCCACGGGATCCTCGGCCCTCTTTATGGCACGCCAGGCGATCGCGGCCGGCGCGGCCGACTGTGCGCTCGTTGTGGGATTCGAGCAGATGCGGCCCGGCGCGTTGAGCGAGGTGTGGGGCGATCGACCAACGCCACTCGAGCCGTTCACCGGCGTCGCCTACGAGGCGTATGATATTCCGCGGACTGTGCCGATTGCGCTTGCCCTGTTTGCCGCTGCGGGGCGCGAGTACCGGGCGCGATACAATATGACCCCCGAAGATTTCGCCAATGTAAGCGGACACATCACGTCCAAGGCACGGCGCCATGCGGCTCACAATCCCAAGGCTGTGTTCCGTGATCCGGTATCGGTCGAGGAAGTGATCAGTTCGCCGGTCTTTTGCGATCCGATCACGCGCCTTACGGCATGTCCGCCGACGTGCGGCGCGGCGGCGGCCGTTCTGGTTTCGGCCTCATTTGCGCGCCGGTACGGCCTCAGAACGGATGTTCGCATACGTGCGCAGGCCATGACGACCGACAAGGCAGATACCTTCGATCCGCCCTCTGGAATGAATGTCGTCGGATACGGCATGAGCCGCAGCGCGGCGGAGACCGTCTACGCGGATGGCTCGGTCGATCCTCGCGAAATCAAGGTCGCCGAGGTCCACGACTGCTTCGCCGTGAACGAGCTGATCACCTATGAAGCGCTCGGTCTTGCAGATGAAGGCGAGGCTCCCGATTTCGTTCGTCGTGGCGATAACACATATGGCGGCCGCGTGGTCGTCAATCCGTCCGGCGGTCTGCTGTCGAAGGGACATCCTCTCGGAGCTACCGGCCTCGCTCAATGCAATGAGCTGGTCGATCAGCTGAGGGGAAGTGCCGGCTCCCGGCAGGTCGATGATGTCCGCCTTGCACTCGGGCACAACATTGGCCTGGGCGGCTCATGCGTCGTCACGCTCTACGAGCGGATGTGAGACGATCCATGATCGACCGCAGGTGGATTGGACTTGAGTTGCCCGAGGCGGTGCTGGATCTCGAGCGCGGGCGCATGAAGCTGTTCGCGAAGGTCATTGGCGCCGCCGACCCCGTCTATCATGATGAAGACGCCGCACGCGCAGCCGGACATCCGGACCTCCCGGCGCTGCCCACCTTCATTTTCGCCGCGGAGCTCGACACCGGTATCCTGAGTGGGACGCTTGAGCGTCTCGGGGTTGATATCGGCACCATCCTTCATGGCGAGCAGAGCTTTGTCTATCGCCGCATGGCCTATGCCGGTGACCGACTGAGCGTGTCGTCTCGTATCGCCGACATCTATGACAAGAAGGGCGGTGCGCTCGAATTCATCGTCAAGGAGACAACGACACGGAACACGCGCGGAGAGCCGGTCGCCGACCTGCGCTCAGTGATCGTCGTGCGCAATTGAGGGCCGAACGAATGTCTCCTTTGCCGTTCGATCGCCTCAATGTCGGAGATGTTCTGCCCTCCGTCTCCTTTGGGCCTGTCGACCGCACCACGCTCGCATTGTTCGCTGGTGCCTCCGGCGATCACAATCCCATCCATATCGATATCGATTTCGCGCGTGCCGCCGGCATGGACGATGTTTTTGCCCACGGCATGCTCGGAATGGGGTGGCTTGGCGCGATGCTGGCGAGCCTGGTGGATCAGCGCCAGTTGCGCGAGTGGCACGTGCGGTTCCTCGGCATCACGCACGTTGGCGATGAGATTTTCTGCCGAAGCAGTGTTGCGGAGAAGCTCGATATCGGTGGCGAGCGCTGCGTGCGTCTACACATCGAGGCCGTCAATCAAGCCAACGAGGTGAAGATCGTAGGCAGTGCGCTGGTCGCTGCCGCGTGATCGAACTGAAAAGGGGCGTTTGAGTGTGATATCTGGGAAGCTGAAGGACAAAGTCGCACTGATTACCGGGGCTGGCCGCGGCATCGGCCGCGCCGTCGCGCTCAAGCTCGCCGGCGAAGGCGCCTGCATCGTCGCCAACGACCTCGATGCCGAGCCAGCCGAGGCGCTCCTCGCCGAGATCCGTGGCATGGGCGGCGAGGCTGTTGCGTGCGTTGGCAATGTCACGACCGAGGACTTTCCAGATCGCTTTGTATCGACGGCGACAGAGGCTTTCGGCGGCATCGATATCATCATCAACAATGCGGGCTATACGTGGGATTCGATCGTCCAGAAAATGAGCGATGAGCAGTGGTATGCCATTCTGGATTGCCATCTCACCGCGCCGTTTCGCCTTCTCCGCGCCGCGCAGCCTGTCATCCGCGCGGCGGTCAAGGAAGATCAGGCAGCCGGCCGGCAGATCGTGCGCAAAGTTGTCAATATTTCTTCAATCGCGGGCATGTTCGGCAACGCCGGTCAGGCCAACTACGCATCGGCCAAGGCTGGCGTGATCGGCTTGACGCAGACGCTGGCGAAGGAGTGGGGACGCCTCAATGTGACGGTGAACTGCGTCGCATTCGGCCTCATCAGCACGCGCCTCACATCTGCCGATGCAGAGGCCGGCGCCACGGCGGTCATCGACGGCCGAGAGATCAAGGTCGGCGTCAATCCTGATCTTCTGGCGATGTTCGAGCGCATGATTCCTATGGGTCGTAGCGGTCGCCCTGACGATGCGGCCGGCGCGGTCTACCTCTTCTGCATTCCGGAATCCGACTACGTGAGCGGCCAAACGCTGCTGTGCAGCGGCGGGCTGACGGGAATCTGAGCCCATCGGCGGATGGACGAGTAAGCGTTGGATGGTTCTTTGAGGACGCACGTATGACGGGTCCACTCGCCGATGTTCGAATTCTAGATCTGACGACGGTTCTACTCGGGCCCTACGCAACGCATACGTTGGGCGACCTGGGTGCGCGCATCACGAAAGTGGAGCCGCCCGAAGGCGACAGCACGCGCTATCTTGGACCGACCCGCTCTCACGGTATGGGCGGCATCTTCCTCAACATCGGTCGCAACAAGCGCAGCTGCGTGATCGACCTGAAGAAGCCGGGAGCCATCGATGTTCTCGCGCGTCTAGCGCGCGAGGCCGATGTGCTGCTCTACAACATGCGTCCGGCGGCCATGGCACGGCTCGGCCTGAGCTACGAATGGGCATCGGCGATCAACCCGAGCATCATCTACTGTGGAGCTGTCGGCTTTGGCGAAGGCGGCCCCTATGCGGGTCGCCCGGCTTTCGATGACATTATCCAGGCAGCAACCGGTATCGCCGCCTACCAGGAGCGTCTCTCGGGAAAGCCTGCCTACTTCGCTACGGCGGTCGCGGACAAGGTCTGCGGAATCTTCGTCGCAAACGCGATCACGGCGGCCCTGTACAGCCGCGTGAAGACCGGAGAAGGCCAGCGAATCGAAGTCCCGATGTTCGAAACCATGGCGGGCTTCATGCTCGCGGAACATATCATGGGATCGGCCTTCGAGCCGCCGCTCGGAACTCCGTACTACTCGCGAATTCTGTCTCCCAACCGACGTCCCTATCAGACACTGGATGGCTACATCGCCGTCCTGCCGTACAACGATCGGCAATGGTCGCGGTTCTTCGATGTGGTCGGCCATCCGCAGCTCGCCTCCGATCCGCGCTTTGCGACAATGGCTTCACGTACGAGCAATGTGGACGAACTCTACGCCGTCATCGTCGGGGCCTTGCTGACGAAGACCAGCAAGGAATGGCTCACGCTGCTCGAGGAGCGCGAGATTCCGAGCGTGGCAGTCCGAACGCCCGAGGATGTGCTCAGCGATCCTCATCTCGAAGCAACCGGCTTCTTTGAGATCGCGGAGCACGAATCCGAAGGCAAGATACGCATGATGAGGGCGTCGGCAAGCTTCGACGGTACGCCGACTGGCACCCGGTCGCTGGCGCCGCGCCTCGGCCAGCACACGATTGAGGTCCTGCAGGAGGTCGGCATCTCTGCGGAGGAGGTGGACGCGCTGAGGGAGAGGGCGGTGGTATTTGATGAGCAGGACATTCGCAGACCGCAGGCGGTGACGACCTGACACTGATCCGGACGCAATGAGAACGACGGTTCCCGGGAGGGCGAGGTTATGGCCGAAGATGAGAGGTCGACACTGTTGGAAGTAGTCGACAGGGTTTTGGTGATCATTGCAGCCACGACGACGATCGCCGTCATGCTGATCGTCACGTGCGATGTCGCCATGCGCTATCTCTTCGTGCGGCCGATCATATGGGCATATGACGTCGTCAGCCTCTACATGATGGCGGCGCTGTTCTTTCTCGCGCTTCCCTTCTCGCTGAGGCAGAACGCGCACATAAGTGTCGATGTGCTCGTTCATCGCATTCCCGTGCGAATTCGGCACGCAATCCAGGCGTTCGGATACGCAGCGACCACGGTCATTCTCGGCATCCTCGCGTGGTTCACGATCGAGCGGATGATCGAAGGTTACGTCAATCACGAGATCATAGACGGGGCGGTATCACTGCCGGCGTGGATCGCGCAGGTGCCGGTGTTCATCGGCACGGGAGTCCTGTTGCTGCATTGCGCAATTCGCTGCGTATTGCACGCAGCATCGATTTTCACGGCCAAGTCGCAGATCCAGTTTGCGCCTCAGTCCGGGTCTCAGGAGGCGCAGTCGTGATCACTGCTGTCTGCTGCCTCCTCTTGGCTATCCTGTTTCTCGGTGGATTTCCTGTTGCATTTGCGATGGCCGTTTCCGGCGCCGTCGGTCTCCTGTGGATCGGGGGATGGCCTACGCTGATCGGCGTGCTCAAAACAGCGCCATTCTCTACAGTGAGCTCTTACGAGATCATCACCATCCCGATGTTCATTTTGATGGCCGAGCTGGTCGTCCTGTCCGGGCTTGCGGACGATCTCTTCTCCGCCGCCGCAAAGTGGATAGGCCGTGTGCGCGGCGGATTGGCGATGGCGACCGCGATCGCCGGCGCGGGCTTCGGGGCGATCTGCGGCTCGAGCACGGCGTCGGCAGCGACGCTGTCGGCGACGACGGTACCGGCGATGCTGCGCCGCGGCTATGATCCAGCTCTTGCTGGCGGCGTGGTCGCGATCTCCGGCACTCTGGCGATGCTGATACCGCCGAGCATCGCCCTCGTAATCTACGGCATTATCGCCGACGTGAGTATCGGCGCACTTCTTATCGCAGGTGTCATTCCCGGCATCATCGTCACGATCGCGATCGTTCTGACCGTCGCCGCCCTGGTCTGGCACGATCCATCGTTGGCTCCGGTCGGCACGTCCTACACACTAAGAGAGAAGCTGTATTCGTTGCGGACGGCGGGGCCTCTGTTGCTCCTGTTCGGGCTCGTAACAGGGACCATCTACAGCGGCATTGCGACGCCGACGGAGGCGTCGGCACTCGGTGCCTTCGGCGGCGCCTGCCTGGCGGCATTCATGGGCAAGTTTCGCGGGCCTGCTCTGATACATGCGATCAGTCGCGCGGCTCAGACGACGGCGATGATCCTCCTGATCATCCTGGGCGCCAAGATATTCGGCTATTTCTTCACGCTGACCCAGGTCACTCAGCAACTCGTCCAGTTCGTCGGGGATCTCGACGTCTCCCGATGGCTGATCATGACGTTGATCATATTCGGCTACATCGTGCTCGGCTGCTTCATGGATCAGATCGCAATCCTGATCCTGACGGTCCCTGTCGTTCTGCCGGTTGTCGTCTCACTCGGTTTCGATCCCATCTGGTTCGGAGTCATCGTGATCGTGACGGCGGAGGTTGGACTGGTGACGCCGCCACTGGGCTTGAACGTATTCGTGGTATCGCGCTGTACCGGCCGTCCGCTCGGCGAAATTTTCAGGGGCGTGATGCCGCATGTAGCTGCCCACATCCTGATCATCGCGCTGCTTGTCGCCTTTCCAGCACTCACGCTTTGGCTGCCGTCGACCATGGGCAGCCGATAGATCGGGAGATTGTCAACGACAACGAAGCGTGCGCACCGTGCGCCGCAACATGAGGAAGCAGAGGAGGATGCCAGTGAATTACGCGAACATGTGTCGATCGGCCGCCTGGGCCGTCGCTGGAATGCTGGTTGTTGCGGGTGCGCAGGCGCAGGAAATCAAGCTGCGCGTGGGTGACTCTTTTCCAGCAACGCACTACATCGCCGAGAACGCGACCAAGCCATGGATGGAGAATATCCGGAAGCTCACGGGCGGCAAGGTGCAGTTCGAGTACTATCCGTCCGAACAGCTCGGCAAGGCGAAGGATCTGTTGAGCCTCACACAGACCGGCGCGATCGATATCGGCTACGTGGCACCATCATTCGTGACCGACAAGCTTCCGCTCACGGTTGTCGGAGAGCTTCCTCTCGCCTTCACGAAATCCTGCGAAGCGACCACCGCGCTTTGGGCTTTGACCAAGGAGGGCGGGCTTCTGGATAAGGCAGAGTTCGCGCCCAACAAGGTGAAGGTGCTGTGGAGCATGGTTCTCCCGCCGTACCAGCTCTACATGGCCAAGGACAATATCGCCTCGATGGCGGTCGTCAAGGGACGGAAGATTCGTACGTCCGGTGCAGCCAAGGTACTGGCGCTCAGGAACCTCGGCGCGGTGCCCGTATCGATCCCTTCACCCGAGATGCGTGAAGCGCTCCACCGCGGAACAGTCGACGGAATGCTGCTGCCTCACAACTCCGTTGCCATCTACGGCCTATCTACAGGCTTCAAGTACGCCACGATCGGACACAACTTCGGGAGCTTCGTGGTCACGTATCTCATATCGCGCGACAAGTGGAACTCCTTCCCGCCGGAAGTGCGCAAGGCCTTCGATCAAGCGGGCGAGGAGATCATGAAGTCAATCTGCGCCTATACCGACGAGGCCGAAGCAAAAGACGTTGAGGCGCTCAAGAAGGACGGGGTTAATTTCGTCTCTCTCAGCGACGACGAGGCAGCGAAGCTGAAGGGCGTGATGGACGGTGTATCCGCCGAGTGGGCAAAGCTGCTCGACGGTCGCAACCGGCCTGGCACTGAAGTCCTCAAGGCGTTCGAGGCTGCGCTGCCCAAGTGAGCAGATGGATCGAGAGCTGACTTCTGCATTGGCAGTCAGCTCTCGAGCTTCACGTATCGGAGACAGCAATGCAGGGACTAAATATCGATCTCAGGATCGAGCCGTTGCCGCCGGAGTGCGCCGAGTTGCGCCAACAGGTCCGAGCGTTTCTGCGCGCCGAATTGGAAGCTGGCCGCTTCGAACCCAAGATCGACAGCTGGCTTCGCGGCTTCGACAGAGAGTTCAGCCGCCGGCTTGGCGATCGCGGTTGGGTGGGCATGACGCTCCCCGAGAAGTACGGCGGTCATGGCCGCAGCCAGCTTGAGCGCTTTGTGGTGGTCGAAGAGCTGCTGGCCGCGGGGGCGCCGGTGGCGTCCCACTGGGTCGCGGATCGACAGATCGCGCACAGCATCCTGAATTTTGGCACCGAGAAGCTCAAGCAGAAGTATCTTCCGGCCATTGCTAGCGGCGGCTATGTGGTCGGCGCGGGATACAGCGAGCCGGACGTCGGTTCGGACTTGGCATCGGTGCGCACGCGCGCTGAGCGTATCGACGGCGGCTGGAGGATCTCGGGCACCAAGGTTTGGACGAGCCACGGTCACCATGCGGATTTCTTCGTCATTCTGTGCCGAACATCTCCGCTCGGGAGCGAGCGTCATGCGGGCTTGAGCGTTATGCTCGTGGATAGTCCCAATGCCAAACTGCAAGTTCGCCCCATCCTGCTCATGACCGGCGAGCACCATTTCAATGAGATGGTGCTCGATGGCGTCGAGGTGCCGGACGATATGGTGCTAGGCGAGGTCGGCAAGGGTTGGAGCATCATGACAGCGGACTTGGCGCTGGAGCGGAGCGGTCCGGAGCGCTTTCTCAGCACGTATCGTCTGTTGGTTGAGATGGCCCGACGAGCCGGGGACGCCAGCGATGCTGTTGCGCGCCGCGCCGTCGCCGAGCTGTTCGCGCGCCTGTGGACATTGCGTTCGATGTCGCTGGCCGTCGCCATCACCATGGACCACGGTCGCAGCCCGAACGTTGAAGCCGCTGTCGTGAAAGACATGGGGACACGGTTCGAGAAGGACGTTGGCGAGGTCGCTCGGCAGATCTTTTCGACCGAGGCTGATATCGACGCGATCGATCCCTTCACTCGCCATCTGGCCATGTCGCTGATGCACTCTCCTGCCTACAGCCTGCGGGGGGGAGCCAACGAGATCTTGCGAGGGATCATTGCGAGAGGGATCGGCTTGCGATGAGTAGTGCAACGTCTGACATTCTGCAGGACTCGCTCAAGCGTTTGCTTGCCGCCGAGCTTACTGCCAGTGCGGCATCGAGCGGCACGACGGAAGGCTGGCATCGCCCGCTGTGGCGCGAGATGGATGCGCTCGGCATGACCGAGATTGCCGCCGAATATGGCGGCGAAGGCCTAGCGATGGCGGCAAGCGTGCTCACGGAGGTCGGCCGGGCCGCCGCAGTCGTGCCTTGCCTGGAGCACGATTTTCTTGGCGGGTGGCTCTTGAGCGTCGCGGAGCTGGAGCGGGCGCCGGCTATCCTTCGTACAGTTGCGCTGATGGATATCGGCACGCCGTGTGCCATCAGGCGCAAGTCGGGGGGCTGGCTTATTCATGGGCAGTTGCCGAGAGTGCCCTTCGCTCGGCACGCCGACGCCGTGATGATTGCTTTCGAGCATGACCGGCGCCAATGGGTCATGCAGGTGCCCCTAGTCATGGCACGGGTCGAGCACGCAAAGAATCTGGCGGACGAGCCGCGTGATAACGTCATGTTCGACGGCGTTGAGATTGCCGCCGATCAGGTTGCGGTACTGCCGGATGCGCTGACGGTCGACTATGTCCGGGCGCGCGGCGCGCTCGGTCGAAGTTTCCAGATGCTGGGCGCGCTGGAGCGTGCTGTCACGCTGACGCACGAGTATGCTCGCGCGCGCGTGCAGTTCGGGAGATCGCTGTCCCAGTTTCAGGTCATTCAAGGATATCTCGCCGAGATTGTCAGTGAGGTTTGTGCCTCACGCGTCATGTGTGACGTGGCCTTGGCCGCGGGGACGTTCGAAGAAATTGCCGCCGCAAAGATCCGGGTTGGACAAGCCGCACGCGTCGTCGCCGAGAGGTGCCACCAAATCCACGGTGCAATAGGCTTTACGCGCGAGTACGCCCTGCACTTTGCGACTCGGCGACTGTGGTCGTGGCGCGACGAGTTCGGCAGCGAAGCATTCTGGGCCGATCGCCTCGGTCGCCGGATTGCCGAGATCGGTGCGGATCAAATGTGGGCACGAATGACCGGCTGAGCCGGACGCGGGAAGGAAGCTGAAATATCAATGAGCAGCCCAATCGGCGCACGACCACCGATTCCCGCGCCGCTGCGCGGCATCACCGTTCTCGACTTTTCGTGGCTGTTGCCCGGTCCGTACTGCAGCCTTCTGCTGGCTGAGCTCGGCGCAACTGTCATCAAGATCGAAGGTCCAGGCGGCGACTATGCGCGCGAAATCCTGCCGGGAATGTACAGGGTCGCCAATCACGGCAAGCTCGGGCTTTCGATCGATTTGAAGGCCACCGGCAGCCTTGAAGTGATTGATCGCCTGGTCAAGCAGGCCGACGTGGTGCTGGAGGGCTTTCGTCCTGGTGTCACGGATCGTATCGGCATCGGCTACGATCGCCTTGCCTCGATCAATCCGGGGCTCGTCTATGCGTCGGTATCAGGCTATGGCGCGACCGGACCTGATGCTCAAAAACCTGGTCACGACCTCAACTACTGCGCTGCCGCCGGTGTTGTGGCAATTCCCGGCCGATGGGGGGACCCCCCTGCGCGATCGGGCCTGCCCATCGGCGATCTGACTGCGGGACTGCACGCGTCGCTGGCGATTGTCGCGGCGCTGCGGGAGCGCGATAGAAGTGGGCGCGGCGGCTATCTCGATGCTTCCATGTTCACGAGTATGCTGCACCTCGCGCAAATGCGGTTTGCCGACTATGACGGCAGTAGTCATCGCCCGTGGCATCACGTCAATCCGCTCAATGATATCTTCGACACGGCCGACGGCCGGCGCGTCACGCTCGGGCTGGTCGAGCGCAAGTTCTGGATCGGCTTCTGCGACCGTGTCGGCTTGGACGATCCCCATATCAGGCGCGACTTCGATCTCTTTGCGGATGCCGGCGACGAAGAGGCAGGCAAGCGGTTGCGCGACAAGGTGCAGGCAGTCGTGGGGCAACGAACTGCAGCGGCGTGGGCCGAACTCCTCTCCGGAGGCGATATTCCGTTCTATGTGGCTCTGTCTCCCGAGGAAGCCCTAAGCCAACCGCAGAGCGCCCACGCCGGGCTTGTCGAGACTGGCGAGGATGGCCTCAAGGTCGTCCGCTTCTGTGTGGGCGGATTTGAGCGGGCGCGCTTTTCGGAAGCACCTCAACGCGGGCAGCATAATAATGAAGTGCTTTCGAGATTCGGATTCTCACCAAATGAGATCTCGGAGCTCAGCGAGAGAAATATCATTGTCCTTTGAAATATAAGCTTTCGTACGAGTCCAAAGTGCTGCAGGAGGAGCCGCTGCACCTTCGTAGAAATCCTTGTCACGTAGTCCTCGGCGCCGCCGAGCGAGAGTTCGCACACTTCCTCGCCAAATGCGATCTGACCGAAGCGTAGAAGCTCGGGTTCATACAGGCGATCTGGGCCGTCATTTTGACTGCCGCGAGATCGCGCGCATGAAGGGCTATGAGATCGCGCAGGTCCTCTCTGATGGAGCCGCTTCAGACGGGATCATCGACCATTCCGACATACTGGCTATGCTGTCCTATCTCAAAAGGAACAGACGGACAGCACAGGTCGTCCTCATCGACGATATCTCGTGTCCAGCGCGGAATCTCCTACGCGCGCCCCAGACTGGCCCTGAAACTGACTTTTGCGGACCGCCTGGGCAATCGCCGGCAATCAGGATTTAGAACCCCGCAAACGACCTTGCCGTTCAAGGCTTTGCGGTCTCTTCGGAATGGAGAAGGTAGCTTGGCGGAGAGGGAGCCAACCTCACCCCAATTCGTGGCGGTTCGCTGTAGTTCGGATTTTTCAACAAATTCCGCACTCTCCGCCAATTCGCTAAGAAAACGTAGGAAAACCGCCACTTTCCTATCCTGAGCCGTTTTAGGTCTTTTTTTAGGTCCGGGATTGGGTGTGACAATTCTAGATATGCGGTGCCCGCGCCTCACGTGGACTCGACCCATCCCTCCGAATCGCGGATGAACATTGAGTGGACGTGCTTCACGTCAATCCTGTTTTTCATGCAGACACCTTTTCCCGGAGAAGGCGATGTTTAATCTCATTATGCGAGGCCACGATTGGAGCACGGGGCACGAGACCATGCCCCTTGATCGCGTGTTCGAGTACACCGACGACCATGTAATCGCTCAGTTTAGAGAAGGCGGTGTGGCGAACTTCGATCGTCTCATGAAGTTGCCTTGCCTGTTCATGCCCGAGGGCACGGGTGGCGAAATCTCATATGTCGGCCAGATCAACCGAACCCGCATCGTGGGGCGTGAAGTAGCTTTCGAGTACACGCTTGATGCAGAGGTTCCCCCGCTGACGAACGCGATGATCTATGCGAACCGCATGGGTCTGAACATGCCTTATGACTTTGAGTTCTCGAGGAACCATTGGGCCGTCAAAGACGTGGACCTGTATCGGTTTCTGCTTCGGAATACCCGCCCCAGAAGGCAGCGACCTGTCGTTTTTCATATTCCTGAGCATGAGAACATCGAGGTGGCTCTTGCATCGGCCATGATGCCCTTCGATATGGGCTTTGCCCAAGTGTATGATTGCATTCAACAGGCGACTGCCAGCGTTGGTCTTGTCTGCCGACGGGCGGACAACTTCTGGCAGAACAACGCCATCATTCAAGATGTAGTGTCGCTTCTAGACCGGTCGCGCATTGTCGTCTGTGACTGTACGGGGCGGAACGCGAATGTGTTTTATGAGGCAGGAATAGCGCACACGCTTGGACGAGACGTTATCTTGATAGCCCAAAGCGGGCAGGATGTGCCCTTCGACCTTCAGCACCTTCGATACATTCGCTATCTGAACAATGCTGAAGGGCTCGCACAGCTTTTCCAAGACCTGCGAGGGCGGATGCTGACGATTCTTGGGCATTAAGACTTACTCGCGATCCAACAGGTGGGTGTTTTCATGCATTGGTTCGTAAAGAAGTTTGAGCCGGGCGCGCTTTGGGCGGCAGATCAAGATCGCTTCGCATCGTTGATGCTCACGATCGCAGGCAACGGGACCGATGACTATCGGAAGGTTCTGATGGTCACACTCGATTATGAGGCGGGCGGCGAGCACGTCTACCTGCGACTGCCCGAGCCATATAGCCATCTGTTCCCTGGTTATGAGAAGGCGAGCGCTCCAACTGCCGCATCAAGCCTGCTGGTCGGCGACCAGTTGGAGTTTGAGCGACTGTTCCGCTCTTAAGCGCGACTACCCGAAGGACAGACTGGCTTGATGCGTGCTGTCCTCGCAAAGAGCGGCACGCTTCGGCGTTCGCGCTTTCGGCACTGGCACATCTCCACTGACGTGCTGCCGAATGCGCTCCATAGCCTTCGCCGCGTAGTCCTCATCGCGCTCGATGCAAATCCACCGGCGCTCCGCGTTCTCCGCTGCGACAGCGGTTGTGCCGCTGCCCCCGAATGGATCAAGGACTATGTCGCCGGGGTTGGACCATGAGACGATGTGGTCGTGCGCAAGGGTTACGGGGAATGGGGCGGGGTGCCAATTTCCGCGAGCCGGTAGCATTTCCCAGACGTTGAACCGCTGCCCGAATTCGTTTCGGACTCGTCCTGCCGACCACATGGGCTTCATTGACCCATCGGCCTGTCGGATTGTTCCTGAAATCTTTCCTTTGATTTTGTTGGGACGATCTTTGATGGGGTTAAACGTCTTTGGCGCGCCTTTGGCGAAGACGAACATATATTCGAACACTTGCGCGTAACGGCTCTTCAATGCCCCAACCGCCGTAAACGTAGGCTTTTGCCATATCATCGTGTCGTGAATGTTCAGGTTGAGCGTGTCCTTAAAATGCAAGGCCTGCCGGAAGGACGAACCCGTTTCACTGCCCTTCACGCTCGCGTCCGCTACGTTCCAAACGCAAACACCGCCCGGCTTCAGGACACGGGCAATTTCGAACGACACTCGTTCGAACACCTGCCACGTCCATGCGTCTCCATCATTGTACGTGCGTAGATTGTCATAGGGCGGCGATGTCACAACCAAGTCCACGCTTGCATCGGGCAGTTCGCGCATCACGTCGAAACAGTCGCCTACGTGAAATTCTCCGTTTCCAATCTCAAATTTCATACGCCTCAATAATCACGGCGTAGTCCCCGCCGCGTGGCTGTTCGGGTGGCCTTACTTATCGGCCAGAAGAGCGGGCTGCACGCCCGTCAGCGAGGTTGCGCCCTTCGGCCGGCACGCATGGCTCGTCCAATCGCATTTCGCCCAGACCACACACGCGACATAGGTTCAGAACAATTCGTCCGTTGCGATCCTTGATGACGTGCGGGGCATCCGGGTCGCCCTGTCGATAAAGAACATGAGCCAAGCAGAAATCCTTACTAAGAGAATAAACAATTCCGCCCTAGCTGCAACGGATATATCCGTCAACGGATTAAATCGAAAAAGTAGGCGGAGACTTCCTCCGCCATGGGAGGAATACGGAGCGTCGAGCTCGGCCGAAATTGACCTAAGGCCGGAATCCCGGAGAACGGGATTCAGCGCGTTAGGAAAAGCATCTTGCTGCAGGGGCTTACTGTGGATAGCGGGGATAACGTCTCAAGCAAATTCGATTTTAGGTCATTTTACGACGTTCAGAATGAAAAATTCAGCAATTTCAATGGGTTATTATGGTTAATGGCGGAGAGGGAGGGATTCGAACCCCCGGTACGGTTGCCCGTACTCCGCATTTCGAGTGCGGCGCGATCGACCACTCTGCCACCTCTCCGGGACCGCGCCCGCAGCCTCTAGAGGCCCCGATCACACGGCCGGCGGAACATATAGTGGGTGCCCCCTGAACGCAAGCAGACCTGCCAAGGAAAATCCTGCTCAGTCGAGCTTTAGTGTCGTCTCGGATTGCCCGCGCGGCGAGACCAGCGTGATCCGTACGCTCTTGCCTCTGAGACTGCCGATATCGGCCCCGTCATTCAGGTCGACGATGAAGGCTGCGGCCTCTCCACTCGGAGTTCCCACCGGCTTCGCCATGGGGATCCACATTCCCTCGGGTGCTTCCACGAACACATCAGCGCCCTCGGCGCCGCCGGGAAATGCAGCGTCCAGCCGAATCATCGGATGCGGGCCATCCAGCTCGATCTTGGCTTTGCGCAGTTCGGGATCGGTCGCGCGACGCGCGGCGAGTGGGCGCGGAACACGCTCAAAGGCCTGTGCAAGCTGAGGCACCAGCGGCTGCTCATCGGTGCCGGGTGGCAGGGTAACCTCGAGGCGCGCCTGGATCGGGATGCAGATGTCCTTGCAGACGCCGTACTCGATCGCGAGGCTGAGCTTTACTTCGCGGCTCGGATCGGCGGGCCGCACCGCGACGGGCAGGATCAGGCGCCGCTTGTAGCCGACGATGTCGCCATCACGTTCGGCATAGCGCGAGGGTGCCGGGAACCGCAGCTCCGCCGACGCGAGGTTCGACGAGGCGGACCAATCGACCTGTGGTGGCACGCCGGAGGTGCCGGGATTGCGCCAGTATGTCTTCCACCCATCGGCGAGCTCGATTTCGATTCCGGCGGCAATGGCGTGACTAGGACTGTCGACGGCGTGGCCGCCGGCGATCAGGCGCACGCGCGTGTGAGTTTCGCCCGTCCAAGGTGATGAGATTGGTGGAGGGTCGGCGGCGGCGCTTTGCGCGATCGCAAAGAACATGAGCCCGGCGATAGTGGTCGTCAGGAAACGGTGCACGTTGGCCTCCTCGGCGCGGATCGTAGCGTGCCGCTTCGCATTGTGAAGTGACGTTCCGCTCTCGGCGGATCAAGTTTCGGTGCACACAATGTCACAACGCACTTTCAACGCTATGGCAAGACCATGGCGACGCTGCGGTGCAAAACACGACTTCACAGCGGCCGCC